>ERZ795061.3-NODE-3-length-260791-cov-114.135033_pt1 | contig 260791 bp, 239 predicted proteins | sample MGYA00375145_ERZ795061 | MGnify/ENA primary metagenome ERZ795061 (study PRJEB30190, sample SAMN05720144) | anaerobic digester metagenome | isolation source: active sludge of municipal wastewater-treating anaerobic digesters | place: USA | collected 2014-12-22 ... | reverse complement strand
CAAAAGCTATAATTATTAAACAGAAATAAAAAGATTACTCTCTTCGTATAACTAGTAACACCGATGGATTTAAATAATCAAAAAACATCAGAATATAGCGATGAAGAATTGCTTGAATTATCGCTAGAAAACACTGCTTATTTTTCTCTTCTTGTTAAAAGATACAAGGAGAAGTTTTTTTATTACTTAAAAAGATTTGCTGGCTTTAGAAACGATGATATTGAAGACGTTATCCAAAATTCTTTTATTAAAATATACAAGAATTTAAACAATTTTGATCCCAAGCTTAAATTTTCCTCTTGGGCTTACCGCATAGTTCATAACGAAGCCATCGATGAAATCAGGCGCCAAAAAAGAAATAACCTACCACTCCTACCAGAATTAGAAATACCAGACGAAGACATCAATTTAAGCGAAGAATTAGACATAAAATTAGAGAAAGAAAAAATTAAAAAAGTTTTAAAAGAACTAAAAGAGGAGTATCGAGAAATAATAGTTTTAAGATTTTTTGAGCACAAAGAATATAAAGAAATTTCTGACATTTTAAAAAAACCGATTGGAACAATCTGCACTCAAATAGATAGGGCTAAAAAACAATTCAAAGATAAATATCAAAAATATGTTAAATAACTTAGAGGATAAAATAATTAAAAAAATAGAAAAAGAAAGGCTTAAACCGTTGAGCCATTCATTTTTTGTTGTTAGAAGAATCGTATTTTGGTTAATGATATCTATTTTGCTTATACTGGCCGGATTATCATCATCTGTTATGTTTCTGATAATTAAACACGGGGATTGGGACATTTATCGTTTTTTAGGGTCTAGTCAAACTACGTTTTTTCTAAAAGCTTTTCCTTATTTTTGGTTACTAGGAATAATTATTTTTTTGGGAATAAGTCTTAACAAAACAAGAAAGGCCGACGGAACCTACAATTATCCTTTTATATACCAAAGCCTTGCTGGAATAGCTATAGCTCTAACACTGGCCGTAATATTTTTTGCCTCAGGATTAAGTCAAAAAACGGAAACCTATTTATCAAATATTAACATCTACAGAAAAACAAATTATCTCAGATCTTCCTGGGAAAACCCAGAAAAAGGACTGCTGGCCGGAACACTAAAAATCGTAAATGATGAATTCATTTTAAAAGATTTTTCAGAGGTAGAATGGATCCTAATCTTGCCAAAAAATAATTTTATTGGAGAAGAATTGTTAATTGATAATGATAAAATAAAAATAATAGGAGAAATAAATACAGAATCACAAAAAAATGAATTTATTGTAAAAGAGGCAAGGTCGTGGAAGTGCGGTTGCCCTCATTGCGCCAAAATGGAAGGCTCCTGCAATAATTGTTCTGGTGGAAATAGTTGCAATTCAGAAAATCAATGTGAAATTTATAAAACGAAATAAAATAAGAACTAGCAACGTATAAGAGATAGAAAGCGCTTTTAATAATTAATTATTTTAAAAAACTATGAGAAAAATTATGGCCCTAAGTGGCATATCTTTAGCTCTTTTTATCGCTGGTTTAATATTTTTTGCTAACTCCAGTGCCAACAACGCTTCGGCTACTGAGGCAGAGCAAAATACTGACAATTCAAAAACTGCTTGTCCATATTTTGCCGAAAACGGTACTTGTGCTTGTACGGCTAATGGTGGAACATGCAATTGTGGTAAAAATGGAAATGGAGTTTGTGGCGGAAAAACAGCTACAACAAACAATCAGGGAAGTCAAACAAAGCCTACCTGTGGATGTCAAAATAATCAATAAGAACAATTTTATAATAAAAACAACCCTATAAATTGGGTTGTTTTTATTTTTATGAAAATAATACTTTATTTTTTTCTTTTTAGTTTGTATAATTCTTTAGATTTTCTAGTTATCACTAAAATGGTTAACACTGCGATGTAAGTAGAAATAATAGAACCAGATAATTCGTAAGATTTACAAATCATATCCAGCACAAAAAGAGTGCCAACTAAAACCGACCAGATAATAACAAATATTTCTCCTGGATGGCCATCTTCATGTTGATCATACCAACGTTCAAACTCCTTATTGCTAACATAAATAGCCAGAATGCTAACATAAATAGTCGCCACCGCATTTATTATCCCTTTATAGGCATTAGAATAAATAAAATCAATAATTATCGTGGCAAAAAAGAAAAAAGACCAAGCGTTTATCAGTTTACGCCAAAAATTAAAATTATTTTTTGATTTACCTTTTTTCATATTAAAAATCTTGATTGTATTAAGAAAGCCCATCCTAAAATGGGCTTTTTGCTCTTTTTCTAATGGCATAATTATATTATTTTTTTTATTTATAGTCAAACAAGAAAATTTTTGAAACAAATTTTTAATAATTATATAAATCTATCAAATTTATTTTTCCTATGTTATAATAAGTACATAAAAATAAAAATATGTTTGAAAACACTTTTCCTCAAAATAAATTCACAAAAAATCACGATAAATCATTTCCTAAAAATGAAACCGATTTGCGTTTTGAAAAATTGGTCTTAGAAAAAGAAATGAGCACGCTAGAAACTATAAGCACAACGGCTCGTTTAATAAGCAGAATAAAACCGTTAAGCTTGGCGGAATTTAAAGTAATAACCGATGAATATATTGATTTTAGAATTAAAAGAAAAGAGTTTGAAAAAGCTCTATACTATTCTTATAGTGCCCTAGTTGATTGTATTAAAGACCCAGAAAACACAGAAAAACAAGAAAGAAAAAACAAGATACTAGATTATATTTCTTTGTGCGCTCAAGAAATAAAAAATAAAAACTAATTACAGTGAATAATTTAAACAAAACTCATCTTTATAAGATGAGTTTTTTGTAAAAAGAAAGATTTAACAAAAAAAATATTTATTTTATTTCTAAAACCTTAGGATAATTAGTTAAGTTCTCGCACGAATCATCTTTTATAACCACCACATCTTCAATTCTAACTCCGCCAATATTTTTATAATATAGTCCTGGTTCAACAGTAACCACATTACCATTGATCAATATATCATTTCCTAATTTATTAAGATAAGGTCCTTCGTGAACGTCTAAACCGAGACCATGTCCCAAACCATGAATAAAGCCATCATCCTTTGAAGAAGAAAAGCCCAAATTATTAAATTTTTGACAAGCTAAATTATAAAAATATTTACCATTTTCCCCCGCTTTAATTTCAGAAATCATTTCTTCCTGAACTTTTAAAACGGCATTGAAAATGTTTTTGAGCTCATTGCTGGCCTTACCTTTGACATAAGTCCTGGTCATATCAGCAAAATAATTATTTTTTAAACTACGAGGGAAAATATCACAAATTAATGGTTGATTGGCTAAAATCTTATCAGAACCAGGGTGATGTGGCATCGATGTTTGAACACCGGAAGAAATTATTATTCCCTCAGAACTAAACATCTTTTCTTTAAATAAAAATTGCGAAACTATCTCTTTTAAATATTCACTAGTCAGATAATCATTTTGATAATATAAATAATCTTTTTTTATTATTGATTCTTTCAAAATTTCCTCTATCAAAGAAAAAGCTTTTTTAGTCTTGTTTAAACTTTCCTTTATAAAATTAATTTCGGTTTCGTTCTTAATTTTTCTATTGGAAAATAAATTATTATCAACCAAAATATCACAACCACTATCTTTAAAAGACATAAAAAGACTTATCGGAAAATCATCAGAAACAATTAGTTTATTTCCGTCTCCGTATTTGTTAATTATTTCTTTGGCTAAATTAAACAAGGAATAATTATTAGATAATTGTAAGTCAAAAATAATAGGATCTAAGAGAATGGCTGATATTTTTGGGTTTTTGTTTTTTTCATTGAAGACACCAAATTCTCTAGAATCTAAAAAAACAAAAGTTCCCTTTTTGTTTTCTAAAAAGAAGAAGGAATCAGCAATATTCATTTTCAAAAAATATAATAAATCACTATTTTTTGTATTGGCATAAACTAATTTATTCATATTTATTCTATAATTATTTTATTTTGTGATTTGTCCCAAGCCGGAGTAATAAGGTCCAATGTTTTAGCCCTACCCCTAATTTGATATTTTTGCCCAGGAAAAATCATAATTAAATCATCTTTTTTAAGATAAAATATTTTTCCATCAACATTAACCTTTAAACTTCCACTCAAAACAAAGATGGTTTCTGTGCACCTTGAATTAACAGACCAACCATTATCTGGATAATTACCCCTGGCACTTACTAGCGCTATACTTTGCTCCTCTTTCGGGTGGCTCGGATATAAATACCCAGAAGTTCCTCCTGGAATATCAAATTTTTTAGCCTGATTTTTTGAATACTTCATATTATTTTTTTCTAAACATATTAAAAATGTAAGAAAAGTTAATTATAAATATATAAATTCATTATTTTTTAGAAAAGGGGGTTTTAGGCCCCCTAAAATTAAATTGTTTTGTGCTTAATAAATTCTTTTAGCACATAGAACGGGATGACTAGAAACGGCGCTTCCAAAAATTTGTATTTTCGGCCTATCTCCAGCTAATTGAATCACGGGGCTACTACCAAAATCTTCTTTTATAATTTTTCCGAAAGAAGCATACTCGGTCGCCTGAGAAATTATTATTTTTTTTAATTCCTCGCTACTTAATTTTTTGTTATACCAAGTAGAATAAAAATTACAAGAAGCCTCGGCAATAAAATCAAGCTCTTTCTCAGGATTTTTACCGGTGTTTTTCCTAATTTCTAAGAAATTACCAGCGTTAAACTGCTCACGAAAGAAACCAACGCTCTCATTCCAGCGACCGTTAGCCCATTCTTCTTGACAAAGACGAACCTCAACGTCAATATTCATATCTCTCATCAAATTTACAAATTTTTGATTTGAATTTTGGCATCGATAAATAAATTCATCTCGACTAAGACCAACTCTTTTAAGAATAGAATCATCGTTAGCTTCAAAATCACCAATCCCATAAACTATTTTAAATGGAATTTTGTGTTTTTTGAAAAAATCAACCAAGGCTGGAGTCATTCTCACAAATTGTTTAGCAACCAAACCGATATCACTACCAACACCCCTAAAAGTGTACTCATAGGGAATATCTTTTCTGCCAGTTGCTCGATACTCATAATCAGGACAAAAAGCACCGGTTATAATAACTGTTTCTCCTTGCAAACCACGATAAATAGAGTTTATCAAATTTTTGAGAATCAATTCTGGAGGAAAAATCATTTCCTGCTTAAGAAGAGTTATGGCCAAATCCCTACCAACATCACCTAATCTATCAAGCAAAATCTTTGCTTTATGACTAATTGAAGGTGGTAAGCCGTTAGACCCCGGCAAATCAAGAGCAATAGTAATTAACTTACTAAAAGCTCCCTTAAACCCAGCTTGCTCAAAAAAAATTCTGTTTTTTCCCATTTCATGAACACTGTCTTCTGGAATTTTAAAGTTAAATTCTGCCTCTGGATTGGTTTTTCTAATAAGCTCCCAGGCTAATTTGTTTTTTGGCCAAACACCGGAAGAATCTTTCTTGTCAAAACTTTTTAATTCTAAGCCTAGATTCCTAAAATGACTGGTGTTTTTATTGCTTTGAAGTTTTAACCAATCATCGGAAGAGAGATTTTTTAATTCTTCCCAATCTACTTTTTGAAATTGAAAATTTTCGGCTATTTTTTCAGCCTCATTCTCATTTAATGCCAGCTCAAGCTTTAAAAAATTAGCGAGCTCAATTTTTCCCCCTTGCTGATAAGCCAAACTAATGCGTTCAGCCAACTCAATAAAGTTCCTGTTCATGATTCAATTATTTTTTTAATTAGACTTAAAGAACAAAAAAGCCGATTGTTTGGTGGTAATCGGCTTGGCTTTAACTTTGTGTTTTTATTTTTTCACTATGATTTATTCACAAAGACAAAACTAAGCCGATTTTCATAAAAAAAGATTACCAACATAATAATAATGTGGCTGAACCATAAAGAATAAGTCATATAGTTTCTGTTTTCTGTCATATTTTTTGTTATAATTAAAAAGTTATAAAAAAGCCGATTGTTTGGTGGCAATCGGCTTCATTTTATCTTCGTGTTTTATCTTTTTCTTGTTAGAATTTATTTACAAAGGCAAAATTAAGTCGACTTCCGCATAAAAACAAAAAGCTGACCATAATATAAATGTGGCCAAACCAAGTAATATTCATATTTTGCACTTTGTATCTTCTCATACTTTAAAAGAATATTTTAAAAAAAATATTTTGTCAAATTACTGCTGTGGAAAAACTTTTCAACAATAAGTTTTTTAGATATAATATATAATAATGTTATTTTAAAAAATTATTAATTATAACAATATGTTGAAAATTATTATTGCTTCTGGGCCGGTTATAGTAGAAGGCAGCAGGGTTTTGCTAAATAAGCATGGCGAAGATAATTTTTGGAAATTTTGTGGTGGAAGAGTCGAAGATTATGAGCTAAATATCAAAGAAACAGCTGAACGAGAAGTAAAAGAAGAAATGGGCTTAGATATTAAGATATTAGATAATAATCCTTACTTTTTTTATACCGAAAAAGAAAAAGATGGACAGATGATTAGTGTTGTTTTGATTCATTTTCTGGCCCAAAGAAAAAATGAAATCTTTCCCGGACAAGACATTAAAGAATGGAAATGGATAGACCTAAAAGATTTAGAGCAAGAAAATTTAGCACCAAACATCAAGCCAGCACTACAATTTTTTGGTTTTATAAAATAACCTTAAAATGATGCAACAAAAAATAAAAATTTCCAAAAACAAACACATAATCCTGGGTATATCAAACAAAAAAGATGGGTCTTTAAGGCTAATAAATAATGATCAAAAAACAGAAAAAAACAGATTGTCTTTTTTTTCTAAGCTTGACATTAAAAAAGAAAAAATATTTTCAGCCGAATTAGTTCATAAAGACAAAATAACCATAATAAAAAATCATAAAAAAAATGTTATAAAAAATTGCGATGGACTAATAAGCAAAAAACCAAATACCCTGCTAACAGTAACCGTAGCCGATTGTTTACCGGTCTATTTTTATGATTCAACAAAAAATATCATCGGAATAGTTCATGCTGGCTGGAGAGGATTGGAACTCATGATAATACCAAAAATGATAAAAATTTTTAAAAACAAATACAAGTCAAAAACAACTGATATAAAAATCGTAATAGGTCCTCATATTCAAAAATGTCATTTTGAAATTAAAAATGATTTGGTTAAAAAGTTTAAAAAATATAATAACTCTATAATTAGAAAAAAGAATAAAATATTTTTAAATCTCGGCCTAATTGCCAAGCAACAAATGTTGATGAATAAAATTCCAGAAAAAAACATAAAAATAAATCAAAAATGCACTTATTGCTTGAAAGACAAATATTTCTCCTACAGAAGGGATGGAGAAAAAAATTTTAAAACAATGGCTTCCTATATTGCTCTAATTGAAAAATAAAAAGCAAACAAAAAAAGAGAATAAAATTCCTCTTTTTTTGTTTAAGTTAGAAAAAAATTATTTACTGTCTTTAATAATATAGACGAAATAGAAACTAAACAAGAAAAGAACGGCTAAAAATAAAAACAAATATTGAACTTCATAAAAACTCAAAACTAAAACACCAAAACCAGAGCCAATCAAATATCCCAAAGGATAAGATGTTCTTAAAAAATTAATATGACTAACATTTTCAGCATTAACTATCTTGAAAAATCTTGACTCTCTCATAGACTCAATTAAAGCGGCTCCAATTCTGCTAAAAAATAGAATTGCTCCCCAAATAAAAGGACTAGAAGATTTAACAAAGAAAAACAAAATTAAAGATGTCATTAAAATTAAAAGACCAGTAAACATTATTTCTTTTTCTCCTAATTTCTTATCAGCTATTATTCCAGCTGGTATTTCAAATAAAACAAAAGGTATAAGCATAATTGAAAACATTATACCAAGAACTGACCAATCAAAACCAATAACCCCGTGAAGATAAATTGGTATAAAAACTACGGCTGAATTAAAAAATAAATTAAGAAAAAAGGAAACAAAGTACACTCCCTTTAAACTAGGGTTTTTCCAAAAATCGACCACTGTTTTTAAAATATTAGCCTTATCATAAGAAACCACCTTGCTGACTTTTTTTTCGTTAAAAACGATTATTAAGTAAAAAAATAAAATCAAAATTGAAGAAGCAAGATATACTAAATTATAATGATCGTTACCAACAACCAATTTAGAGGCAAACATCGGAGAAAAAATCCAACCGAGATTCATAAAAGTAAAATAAATTGCCCTGGTTTTGCCAGTATTGGAATTTTCGGTAAAGCTTTCTACGAATAAATCCATATTAATCCACAACAAGTTAGAGCTGATCCACATTCCTATAAAAAACACAAAAAGCCAAATCGGAGCTGGGCTCATCATCAAAACCATCAGTGAAACGATATTTAGAAGCATCATCAACTTCGATGATAAAAGATTGCTAAATTTTTTAATAATAGTCGGAAAAAATAACATAGCCAAAAAAGTCATAATATTGGCCGCTACAAAAAACAAACCAACAAACTTTGTATTAACAAAATTCTCAATAAAACTAGAGTTAATATAAGCCGGGAAAGCCGTTGAAATGGCCAAAGTAAACCCAGCTAAATACAAAATTATCAAACTCTTTTTAATCTTGAAATTAGAAATTCTTCCGAAAAGATGAAATCTATACATAATTTTTATATTAATTTTTTATTATAAAATCTAAACCAAAAAACAAAAACCGTTAAAACAACAACAACGCTCATAAATTGAGGGAATCTTAACCCTAGAAAATTAGGAGCGAAATCAATTCTTATAAATTCTAAAGAAAAACGTAGAATTGAATATAAAATCAAATAAACCGCTGTTATTAAAAACTTGCTATTAAAATTGCTTTTTTTCTTTTTTAAAAAATAAAAATGTAAAAACAGTAAAATAACAAAGATTAACAAAGAACCGAGAGATTCGTACAAAAATGTTGGATGAAAAAATTCTTCAAAAACATATTCCGGTGGACGATTAATAAGATTAATCGGAATTCCCCAGGAAACACTAGTTGGTTTTCCAAAAAGCTCCTGATTGAAATAATTTCCCCACCTTCCAATTGCCTGAGCCAGTGCCAACCCTGGAACAATTAAAAACGAAACCGAAAAAAAATCATTCCAAAAACTATTGTACTCTAAGCCTCTTATTTTTTTCTTTTTTACAAAAAAATATAAAACTATAATTCCGGCTAAAATACCTCCGTGAATAGCTAGTCCTCCTTGCCAAATTTTAAAAACATCAAATGGGTTTTCCAAATAATATCTCCACTCTAAAAAAACATCGTAAATCCTAGCACCAATGACTCCAAAAATAATTAAATAAAAAGACAGGTCAAACAGATCGTCTTTGTTTATTTTATAAATTTTAGCCAACAACAAAACAACTATCAAAGCCGAAACAATCGCTAAAACCATGAAAAAACCATACCAATAAATTTTGATAAAACTAAGAGAAAGCAAAACTGGATCTGGTTCAAAATTATGTAAAAACTTAATCATCTAAGAAGCCTAAGAATTCAGACTGTGCGGGCGGAGAGACTCGAACTCTCATGGATTGCTCCGCTTGCTCCTAAGGCAAGTGCGTATACCAATTTCGCCACGCCCGCAAAATACATAGATATAATAATATAAACCAATAATAAGTTCAAGGGCTTAAAATGGTTTTTAAATTTTCTATAAAAATAAAAATATGTTATAATAAATTCAACTAAAAACTAATTATTTTAAAAAAATTTATGGCCCAAAAAGACTTTATAAAATTTTTTGATGAACTAAGAATTAAAGATGTGCCAATGGTAGGTGGAAAAAACGCATCTTTAGGTGAAATGTACCAGAAATTATCTAGTCAAAAAATAAACGTTCCTTTCGGATTCGCCACCACTGCCTCTGCCTATAATTACTTCATGGAAAAAAGTGGTTTAAAAAATAAAATTAGAGAAATATTAAAAGACTTAAACACTCATGATGTTAAAAACTTAATGATTAGGGGGGAGAAAGTTAGGCAAGAAATATTAAAAGCAGAATTACCAAAAGATTTAAAACAAGAAATAGTTAGTGCCTATAAAAAATTATCTTCATTCTATAAAAAAGAAAATGTTGATGTAGCTGTTAGATCATCAGCTACAGCTGAAGATTTACCAGATGCATCTTTCGCTGGTCAACAGGAAACCTATTTAAATATCAGCGGATCAGAGGATTTATTGATTGCTGTTAGAAAATGCATAGCCTCTCTTTTCACTAATAGAGCTATTTCATATCGAACTGATAAGGGTTTTGATCATTTTAATATTGCTCTTTCTGTTGGTGTGCAAAAAATGTCTCGCTCTGATTTAGGAGCTTCTGGGGTTATGTTCACAATAGACACCGAATCAGGCTTCAGAGATGCGGTTTTAATACACTCCATTTATGGACTTGGTGAAAATATCGTTCAAGGCAAAGTAAATCCTGATCAATTTTTTGTTTTTAAACCAACGGAAAAAATAATTTATCGAACCATTGGGAAAAAAGCGATCAAAATGATCTATAACAAAGATCATAACAAACCAGTAAAAGACGTTGCTGTTAGTCTTAAAGATCAAGCCAGACAATCAATTACCGATGAACAGGTAATTAAATTAGCGCAGTGGGCTATGGCCATTGAAAAACACTATGGAAAAGCCATGGACATAGAATGGGCCTATGATGGACAAGATAAAAAATTATATATCATACAAGCTAGACCAGAAACAGTAGAAAGCTCAAAAAATCTTAACATCTTAGAAAGATATAAGTTAAATAAAAAAGGTAGAATAATAACTCAAGGTCAAAGCGTTGGAAATAAAATCGGCTCTGGAATGGTCAATAGAATAATGAGCGTCAAAGATATTAAAAAATTTAAAGCTGGACAAGTCTTAGTAACTGATATGACCGATCCTGATTGGGAACCGATCATGAAAATAGCCTCAGCTATCGTTACTGATAAAGGCGGTAGAACATGTCATGCAGCTATTATATCTCGCGAGATGGGAATACCCTGTGTAGTAGGAACAAACGACGGAAGTAAAAAACTAAAAGGGGGTGAAAATGTTACCGTTAGTTGTGCCGAGGGTGAGGTTGGCTATGTTTATCAAGGAAAACTTCCTTTCAAGATAGAAAAAACAGATATTGGAAAAATGGCCAGACCAAAAACAAAAATAATGATGAACATCGCTGAACCAGACACAGCCTTCTTAAACTCTTTTATTCCAAATGATGGCGTTGGTTTGGCTCGTTTAGAGTTTATTATCAATAATTTTATTAAAGCTCATCCTTTGGCTTTGATAAATTTCAAAAAATTAAAAGATAAAAAACTAAAAAATCAAATTGATAAAATAACCGAGGGCTATAGTGATAAAAGTAAATTTTTCGTTGATAAATTGGCAGAGGGAGTAGCTATGCTAGCCGCTGGATTCTATCCTAAGGATGTAATTGTTCGTTTATCTGACTTTAAAACCAACGAGTATGCTAATTTGATTGGAGGAAAAGATTATGAACCGATAGAATCAAATCCAATGATTGGCTGGAGAGGTGCTAGTCGTTACTATTCCAAGGAATTTTTACCAGCTTTTAAATTAGAGTGCCAAGCTCTAAAAAGAGTAAGAGATGATTTTGGTTTGAAAAATGTCAAAATCATGATTCCTTTCTGCCGAACAGTTGAAGAGGGTCAAAGAGTTTTAAAAATTATGGAAGAAAACGGATTAAAAAGAGGACAAAATGGACTAGAAGTTTATGTTATGGCTGAAATACCAGCCAATATTATTTTGGCAGAAAAATTTGCCAAAATATTTGATGGATTTTCAATTGGATCAAACGATTTAACTCAATTAACACTGGGAATCGACAGAGATTCTGGCGGAACATTAGAAGTTGCTGGGGTTTCTAATGAAAAAAATGAAGCCGTTAAAGAGCTAATCAGACAATTAATTTCCGTTGCCAAGAAAACAAAAACCAAGGTTGGTATTTGTGGTCAAGCTCCAAGTGATTTCCCAGACTTCGCTGAGTTTCTAGTTGAATGTGGAATAGACAGTATTTCACTTATCCCAGATTCAATAATAAAAACAACCATGGCCGTAAATGCTAAAGAAAAATCATTAAAATCAAAATCTAGATTCTTAGGATTATTTTAAAACTTTCAAAGATAAACAAACAAGAAAAGAAGGACAAAAAATCCTTCTTTTTTTATTAAATTCAATATTCCAGCTTAAAAACCATAAAAAACAATATACTTGACAAATATTTTCAAATATGCTATAATCGTTTGTTAGATAATAGAACTTTGAAAACAACGGTTAACATAATTAATATCTAAAAGATCTTAATGTTATAAAGGTTTTTTAAATATTAATTATGTTTAACTAAAAAAATAACAAAACCATGAAGAAGATTGTCGTTTTATCAGTGATGTTTCTTTTTTCAGTCATTTCTTTTTCTTCTTTCGCTCAATCAAATTCTACTTTGAAGCTTATTAAAGAGCTTAACAAGGGGAGAGAAAAAGAAATCGCTTTGGTTGAAAAAAGATTCAAAAATGCCTTCGAACCAGGTGTTGAAGACAAAAAAACAAAGGAAATTGAAGCCATCAATGCCCGCTACGACAAGCTAGTAGAAACAGCTTTGTCCAGCCAGCAAGTAGAAAAAGTTGAACAACCGCAAATCGAAGAGAAAAGAACCAGAAAATTTCTCGGTGGTGCAAATGTAGAGGTTCAAGGCGACCAAGGAAATTTTTCCGGTAGAACCGCTAATATCGAAAGAGGTTCAAATGCTTACGCCACAGTAGTATTAGCCGATGCTAATGCAACCTTAATTAAATCTCTTTCTAGAAGCGGAAATGTTGTTTCTGCTAGTTCTATTGGAAATACTGGTCTAGAAGGTGTTGTGGCCAATAGGAATCGTTACGGAGAAATGAAAATAGTAATCGAAGGTGTGAGTTCCGGAAACAATTTTAAAAAAACATACCTACTAAATTCAAATCAAAGCGTAACCGACTATCTGCTGCCCGGAAGATACAGGGCTATTATCAAACAAAATGGCAGAACACCACTAATTGAAGAATTTGATGTTCTGGGAAGTTCAAACATGACCGACAACTATGAAGGTCGGCCAGTATTTTGGGCTGTATGGGGTGGTTCAAGAAACTAAAACGGTTTCAAAAAAACCAAAAAAATAAAGGAGCAAAAAATATTGCTCCTTTTTTCTTTTTAAATATTTGATAAATTAATTGGTTTTTGTGCCTGTTGTCCCCCCCGGTGTTGTTCCGCTACTTCCACCTGGTAAATTTTTAAATACAAAGGCTGTAATTGCATAGGCCAAAACAACGATAATCACACCGATGACAGCATTACTAATTCTATCTTTGGCCTTACTAACCTGTTCTTCGTTTCCGCCAGCAGTCATCCATTGATAGCCACTAAAAATTATTAACATCAAGAAAACGATTCCCAAAAGAGACAAAACAGTTTTAATGATACTGCCAACTATATTATCTGCCCTAGTAGCGCTTTGAAGACCGGAGGTGTGCATAAAGGAAACAGTTTGATTTCTGGTAGCATCAGCAACAGAAGTATAGGTTTCACTAGTTTGTGGATTTGCTTGAGCTAAAACAAAACTAGGAACAAAAAAAGATGAGAAAATAAATAAACCTAAAATTACAAATATTTTTTTAAATTTCATATATTTTTATTAAATAGTATTTAAGAAATATTCTTCTATCAAAGCCCAAATAGCATAAGCCGAAACAGTAATAACTAAACCAATAATAGCATTTTTAATTCTATCTTTAGCCTTGCTAACTTGCTCTTCGTTCCCACCAGCAGTCATCCATTGATAACCTCCCAGTATTATTAAAATTATAAAAACAACGCCTATCAAAGAAAGAGCCGTACTAACAATCCTTCCGATAGTTTCTGAAAGAGTAAATTCATTAGTATCACGAGAAAAACCAGCTGAGAAACCAGTTTGTTTTAATTTATCAGTAACACTGCTGTCACTAATTTGAGCCAAGGAAAAAAAAGGAATTGTTAAAATAGAAACAAGAAAAAAAACGAACAAAAATTGTTTTAAAAAATTTTTCATATTATAATTAAACTTATTTTAAATATATTACACTGTTGGAATTGGGGCAAGTGGTTTGGCTATAAAAACATTTAAAATTAACCAGCTTAAACTGTATGATATTAACACTATCACCAACCCTATGGCAGCATTTCTAATTATATTTTTTGCTTTTCCAACTTTTTCATCATTTCCACCGGCCGTCATCCAAAGAATTCCGCCATAAACCATTAAAACAATAAAAATAACCCCTAAAAAACCAAGAACGGCTGATATAACTATTCCGACTATTGTTTCTGGGGTTTGAGCGCCAGAGACATCAAAACCCATTTTACTAGCAGATTGATCAATTTTTTTGGGGCCGAAAGCGTTGCTTAAATTATCTTTTTTAGCTGGATCGCCAGCGTTAATATTTGAAACAAAAAAGACGGAAAATACAAGAACCAAAGATAAAAAAATAGAAAAAAAACGTAAAAAATTATTATTAGAAATTCTCATAATTATTGAAAATTGAAAGATTTTATAACCAAGAAACTGATAGAATATGCCAGAACAACTATAACAAGACCGATTATTGATTCTGATATTATTTTTTTTGCTTTATCAACTTGCTGATCATTACCCATGGCTGTCATCCAAAGAATTCCGCCATAAACAATTAAAACTACAAAAATGACACCTAAAAAAGATAGCAAGATTTGAATTAAACTTCCAAGAGAAACACTAATATCTTCACTATTCTTAAAAATTTTAGATTTAGAATGACCGGTTCCCTCTGAAGCCAAATCTAACCCACTATTAGAAGAAAAAGAATAACCAGCCAAAACTATAGCTGGACTAAAAAACAAAAAAAACAACAAGAAAAAGGAAAAAATTTTATTAATTGTTTTTTTATTAAAAATCATAAAAATTATCTACACTTAGAATCAAGCTCAGAAAAAATTTGTTTGCAACCATCTCCACCAGAATATAAACAAGAACAATAAATATAACATTCTTCTGATTTGCCTTTATAGCAAGAGATGGCTAAACACTGCTCTATATTGTTTTTATAATATTCATCATCTAATGCACATTGACAATATTCTTGAGCTGCAGGGAAATTTCTTTCTTCTTCCGCACATTGTTTAATCCTAAAATTTAAAACATCATTGCGCCATTTTTCCATCTCAGCATCTCTCTCGGCTTGATTATTGTCAGTTTCTGGTAAAGCAACATTTGCCGTGCTAGTGCTATTTTCATCTTGAAAAACCTTCCTGGTGGATTGGTTCCCTATAAACTGAACTATGGCGAAAGAAGCAAAAATACTAATGATTCCTATTATCGACCAAATCATTATGTTTTTAGACTTTTGAATTTGTTGTTCATTACCAGAAGCTGTCATCCAAAGAACTCCACTGTATATTATTAAAATTAAGAATACCAAACCAATAAAAGATAAAAGAAAACCAACAATACCACTAACTCTTGAAACTATACTGCCAGTAGCATCGTCAGATGGTGTAAAAACTTTTGGCAAATTACCAGACATTGTTGTCACTCCTAAACCATATTCAGTGCTTTTGGCCATCACAGAAAAAGTAATTGCAAAAAACAAGAAAAACGACAAGACGATGACAAGTGGTAGGATTTTATTTTTATTCATAATATAAACTAAAATATCTGGCCTATAAATCTGGTAATGGCATAGGCGGAAAATACTATAACAAGACCAATAATTGATTGAACCAATAAAGTTTTTGCTCTTTCAACTTGTTGTTCATTTCCGCGAGCAGTCATCCATAAAATTCCAGCATAAATAACTAAAATCATAAAGACAACAGCTATAAAAGAAAGAACCGCCCCTATTATTAAACCAACTCTAGTAGATAAATAAAAGCCGGAATCGTATTTGTTAACCTCATCAACGCTAAAAGCCCCTTTTAAACTTTCCTTACCAGAAACAACATCATCAAGCCCCCAACTACCACTAGCCAAAGAAAAATTACCCAAAAACAAGGTAACAAAAAATATCAGAAGAAATATTATTTTTTTCATAATATAAATCGAGTTTAGATCAAAAACGGAAACTCACCACGCTTCTTAAAACAATAAATCACTTCAAGAAGTATGGCGCCTATTGAATAGGACGCCAATTTCTAAATTCGAGTTTAGAAACTAAAATAGAAATATTTTAGTTATTTGTAGCTTCCATCAACGTATTTAAGACGAAAGTTGTGATTCCCCAAGCAGCTAAGATGATAACTAGACCAACAACACCAGCGCCTAATAATTTTTTAGCTTCACCAATTTTGTCTTCGTTACCAGCAGCAGTCATCCATTTAAAACCTCCCAAAAGGACTATGACTACAGCTACTATACCAAGTAAAGTTAGAACTGTGTTTATTATTTGAGCAGCCATTTCTCTAGGATCTTTTTGACCTAAAGCAATACCCTCATCCCCATTTTTAACATAATTTAAGCCGAAAACATCGTCGTTAGCTGCGGCTGGATTAGTTAAAGCTAAAGAAACCAAAGGGAAAACAAACAAAGAAATTAATAACAAACTAAGAATTTTTTTTCTCATAAGTCACCACCTTTCTAGTTTTTAATTTTTACAATAAAATAATAACATATATTTCAAAAAATAACAATATTTGTTATACTAAACAGAGAATATGAAGAAGTTAAATTTCACCAAAATATTTATTATAGCTTTTTATTTGCTATTTTTTTTATTGCTTTTAAAAAACTCCCAAGGGTATTTAGATCCCGATCTGGGATGGCATCTAAAAGCTGGGGAGGAGGTTGTAAAAACCAGAGAAGTTAATAAAATAAATCACTATAATTACGTATTTGGCAATCAAAGCACCTGGGTTAACCATGAATGGCTATCAGATTCTATAATGTTTCTAATCTACGATAATTTTGGTTATTTTGCGTTAAACATTGTATTTGCTTTGATTGTTCTATCTACAATAATAATCGCTCATAAATTTATAATAAAAAATTTTACTACAAACAAAAAATCTTTTTTTATAATTTTGCCCCTAACTCTTTTAGGATTGATATCATGCCAACCACATTTTGGGGTTAGAGTACAAGAATTATCTATTTTATTTTTGCTACTGGAATTAATATGTATTTATAATTTTGAAAAATCTTCAGTAAAAAAAGAAAAAAATTCTTGGAAAAAATTGATACCAATATTGATAATTATCATTTTTTGGACAAACATGCATGGCAGTTTTTTACTAGGAATATTTATTCTATTTTTTTATTTATTTATTAAAATATTTGAAACTCTTTTTTTCTATTTAAAAAACAAAAACCAAACAATAAACAAAATAGGCTCATTTTTCAATTTTGAAAGTTTAATAGAAAAAAAATATTTAAAAATATTTTTTGTTTTTTCTTTAATTTCAACTTTTCTAACAATTATTAACCCCTACGGATTAAAGTTGTTTGATTTTCTTTTTTCCTATAAAAATAATGCTTATTTAACTATTATTAGTGAATGGTTACCTCAATATTATTACCCCTTTTTATACTGGCAAATATTATATATTGCTATTATTTTAGCAATTATTATAATCTCCTTTCTTTTATACAAAAATAAACCAAAAATAAATTCCGCTTGGAATCTCTCTTTAATTTTTTTGTTTATAATACTAGCTATTAAATCTAGAAGGCACTTCCCTCTGTTATTTATAAGCTCCTTGCCCTTCATTTCTTTCTTTCTATATGAGGAACTAAAAACTTTTTTAGAAAATATTAAATTTAAAAAAACAAAGCTAGACGCATTCATTAAAACATATATATTATTAATATTTCTGTTTGTTTTTGCCCTACTAATAATAAATATAAAAATAATAAAAAACCCTTTTGATTATTTTTGTAATGATTATCCCTGCAAAGCTTTAAAATTTATAAAAAACGATATTAGCCTCACGAACGCTAGAATATTTAATTCATACGGCTGGGGAGGGTATTTAATACACGAGTGGCCAGAAAAACAAATATTTATTGATGGCCGTTTACCACAAAAAAAGATTAACAATCATAGCTATCTAGAGGAATATCTAATGTTCACCAAAAAAGAAGAAATAGCTAAAAAAATTGAAGAATATAAAATAGAATTATTTATACTAGAAAAAACTAAAAATAGAAAATTGAACTGGCTTGATAAAAAAATAATTGGCGTAAAAGAAAAAACGAATCAAAAAGGTTTTTTATTGGAGTTTTTAGATAAAAATTATAATAAGATATATGAAGATGAGATATCTTTAATTTATCTCAAAAAGTAAATAAATGGACTACAAGGACTACCAAAAAATAAACCAAGAATACTTCTGGCACAAGGCTAGAAATGCTTTTATAAATATAATATTATCAAAATATTTAAAAAATAATGACAAAAAAAATAATATTTTAGAGATAGGTTGTGGAACTGGATATCAGTCTGATGTTATATCTAGATATGGAAACTATACTGGACTGGAAAAAAACCCGGAAGCAATGGAAGAGTTGAAAAAAATCGACAAAAAAGTGATAAATTCTAACATAGAAGATTATGAAACCGAAGAAAAGTTTGAAACAATTTGTCTTTTTGACGTTTTAGAGCACATAAAAAACGATTTGGATGCAATTAAAAGAATAAATTTTCTTTTAAAAAACAATGGTCTTTTTTTTATAACCGTTCCTGCTAAAAAAATATTGTTCAGTGAGCATGATTTAGCCATGGACCATTATCGAAGATATGAAAAAGAAGAATTAAGAGATTTGCTAATTAAAAATAATTTTGTTATTAAAGAAATCGGCCACTGGAATTCTCTTCTTTTTCCGTTAATTTTTGTTTTTAGAATAATCAAAAAAATTATTTGTAAAAAAAATAAAAACAAACAAAAGCATGAAAGTGATGTTCAAAATTTGCCAAAAATAATCAACAAAATTCTTTACTCAATATTAATTTTCGAAAATAAACTTATAAAAATTGGTTTAAAAATGCCTTTTGGCCTAAGCTTGTATGTAATTGCCCAAAAAAAATATGAAAATTGATTTTATTATTCCGGTTTACAACGAAGAAAAATTGCTTAAAGAAAGCATAACCAAACTTTATAATTTTTTAAACTCACAAAATTATTCTTTTTTTTGGCAAATAATAATTGCTGTTAATGGATCAAATGACGATACAGAAAAAATAGCCAAAGAAATAAGTGGAGGTAAAATAAAAAATATAGTCACCAAGAGACAGGGAAAGGCTCATGCTATTAGATTGGCCATCGATAAAAGCTCAGCTGATTATGCTATATATATGGATGTGGACTTAGCCGTGTCTCTAGACAATATAAATGATTTACTGCCGAACATTTATTCTAATTATGACCTGGTAATTGGATCAAGGCTTCTCTCGTCTTCAAAAAGAAATCGATCAATAATAAAAGAGCTTAGTTCTAAAATTTACGTATTATTATCTAAAATAGTTTTAAAACATAACTTCTCCGATTTACAATGCGGATTTAAAGCCATCAAGAGAAGCTCCTTCAATAAAGTAGCAGAATTAATAGAAGATAGAAATTGGTTTTTTGATACTGAGCTTTTAATTTTTTTTCAAAGAAAAAATTTTAAAATAAAGGAAATACCTGTTGATTGGTCAGAAAATCGTTATATAAAAAGAAAAAGTAAAATCATATTATTTAGTGATTCAATAAAATTTACCAAAAAATTATTTAAACTAAAAAAGAGATTAAAAAAAATCAACCCAAAATATTTTTGTAATGAAAAGCCTTAATCACTTTCATTTTTCGATTTAGGGAAATAAAGATAAAATCGAGTCTAGACAACTCTATATTAATTTTTCGAAAGCTACAATACAAAAAGATAGCTTTTTTTAAATTTTTAATTTGTTTAATCTTCAAATTTTCTTCTGGAGACAGCCAATTTCCCATTCTAGTTTTTATTTCAAAAAAAACAAGCTCCCCGTTTAGAGAAGCTATTAAGTCAATTTCTAGTTTACCAAAACGCCAGTTCTTTTCTGCTATCACAAACCCTACTTTCTTCAAATATTTTAAAGCCAATAATTCTCCAAATTTTCCTGTTTTAATATCAGAAATCATTCTTACATTATAGACGAACAACTTAAAATAAAGATAAAATAATCATTATTATTTACTTAGAAGAAAACCATAGTGATAATTGCCAGCATCAAATTCTTCTTCTATTTTTATTCCCAAAAAAGAGGTTAGTTTTTTAATTTCCTGACGAGATATTTTATAAGAAGGTGACAATATAAAAGGAGAATCTTTTTCATTCCATTCTACTAGTAAAAGCTTACCTCCTGGCTTCAAAATCCTCATAGCTTCCTTTAAAACATTTATCTTTTTTTCTGATTGGTGCAAAACATTAACCAAGAGGGCCGAATCTAAGGAGCTAGGAGCTATTTTAGCTCCACCAAAAACCTCCAAATCGCTCCAAACAGTTTCAACCTGTGTCAAATTGTCTATTTTTGCCCCTTTTTTAATTGATTCTAAACTATCTTTAATTATATCAACTGCATATACCTTACCACTTTTACCAACTATTTTAGCCAACAGAAAAGTAAAATAACCAAAAGCACCACAACCCAAGTCGGCTATTTTTGAACCTTGTTTTGGTTTTATCTTTGACACCAAATATTCTATATCTAGTAGATTGTTTTTTATCATATAAAAAGATTAATTTTCAACTAATATTTGTTTAATCACCAAATTTTCTCGACTATATTTCTTTTTAGCCGAAACATATATAAAATTAATGCCTGACTTTAAATAAATGTTTTCGGAAAAATATCCATCACCATCACTTAAAACAGTTTGTCCATTTATCAAAACTTCACTTTCAACGTCTGTTTTTCCTTCTATTAAAATAGAAGGGGTGTTAACTATTTGCTTATCACTAATATTATATACCTCTAAAAATGGGGGGGCAAAAATATTTTTTAAATAAAAAAACAAATAAAATAAACAAATAATTACCACCAAAAAAATTATAAAATTTCTAAATATTCTCGGTAAAGATATAAAGCTTTTCCAACCAACAACTTTATTAAAAAATATATTTTTTTCAAAATTTTGAGCCCGGTCTTGTTCTTTAACAAAATCTCCTACAATGTTCTTATGCCTAATGTCCAAAAAATCAACATATTTTTTAAAAAAAATTTTAGCATAAACACCCTTCGGCAATTCTCTATAATTACTATCTTCAATCGCCTGCAAATATTTTTCTTTAATTCCAGTTTTTAAAGAAACCTCTCCTAAACTAATTGATTTTTTCTCTCTTATTTTTCTAATATAAGAACCAACGGTTCCCTGATCTAAAAAAATATCCTTTTTAACAAAACCATTCATTTTTTTAAAACATTAATCAATAAAATTATATTTCTTAGACAAAATTGATATATTCTAACAAAGATATTGTTGAAGAGCTTCCAGTCCAGTTTACGCCCAAAGCTTTCATGGCAAATTCAATTATAATATAACTCATAAAAACAATAATTAACCCTATAGAAGCATTAACTATAATTGTTTTGGCTTGCTGAACTTTGTCACTACTACCAGCCGAAATTAGAAAAGTAACACCACCATAAATAAAGAAAAGCAGAGCCAATGATCCAACTATTCCCAAAATAAATTTTGTAACTTGTACTCCCACCCTTAATATGTCATTTAACTCATAATCACCTTTTTCATAAGAAGAGTTTCCCTCGGCAGCGCCAGGAACAATAGAAACAGCTAAAGAAGATTTGCTTAAACAAAAAAACGAAAACAAGACTAAAATGATGGTAGCTAAAGACAAAAATTTTTTATTTTTCATAAAATTTAATTAACTGTTTGTTGTATTCTATTGGCATAAAAATTCATCAGTTCAATAGTTTTATTTTCCGTATCAGCCAAAACTGCCTGAATTAAATCGGCTAGAAAATTTTCAGCCAAAACTGGATTTTTACCTCTATACCAACTCTTGGCTGTAAGAACTTGATCGGCAAAAACACCAATCTCCGGATCTTCCTTTTGTGAATTTATTAAAGACCTTAGGGCAGTTGGTTTTTTGGTTTTCTTTAAATAAGTCCCTACGTTTTCAGCATTAGTCATAAACTGAATAAAGTTCCAAGCTTCGTTTTTGTATAAACTCTTTTTGGAGACTGCTTCTACCCAATAATTAGCCATGTTTATCGGAGTAGCTGATCCTTCTATTTGTGGCAATGGCTCAACCAAAAAATTAAGTTTAGGAGCTTTAGTTTTAATAGTCGGCAAATGGTAGGAATAGCCAAACATAATTGCTAATTTACCAGAAGCAAACAAATCAACTGAATTTTCTAAATCATTGTTCCAACAATAAACCTCTTTTATTGGGTTGGCAAAATCAGTATAGAATTTAAGAGCCATCAAACCTGGGTTATAGCTTTGACTCTGAAAGGTGCTAGGTATGGTTTGAAATAAAACCTGACCAGCGTCGCTCATCATATTGGCACCATTTTGCATCATTAATATGGCCAAAATATCACCGTATCTTTCAATATTTTTTCCGCCACCCAAAGACACACCAGATTGTAAAATATTACCCTTTAAATCTTGTTTTGTTAGTTTTTTAACCATCTGTTGAAAATCACGATTCCAGTACCGAGGAATTTCTGTAATGCCAGCTTGATCAAACAAATCTTGATTGTAATACATAGCCAAAGTATCAACCGACAATGGCAAGGCATAAATTTTGTCATTTAAAACAACATCGGAGTAAACTACATCAACAAAATTTTGTTTAAGCTCCTTTAATGTTAAACTCCTCATTGTTCTAACCTCTGGAACAACCTCTTTTTTAATTGTTCCTTGGGTTATCGGAAAAACCATACTAGTTTGAGCTGGCATTGGTTCTATTTTACTCTCATATTTTCTAACCCAGGTATTATGAATAGAAAAAATATCTGGACCACGATCTTCGGCAAAGGCATTTAAAAGAGCCTCCTCGTATTCATCATATCTTAGTTTTTTGTAATTAATAGTAACGTAAGGGTGTTGAGCGTTATATTTGGCGATAATTTCAGCAAAATCATCGTTCCCATCATAAACTCTCCAATAGTTTAAAACTATTGGCTTAACTGCCTCTTGCATGGTTGGTTTTTTGCAACCAACGCCAGCAGTGAGTAAAAAAACAAAAAGCAAAAATAAAGAAATTAACTTTTTTTTCATAAGCAAATTTTATTTTATATCTAAGTATATTATAGCAAATTGACGAAAAAATAAAAGAGTAAAAAAATAATCACAGACCAGAATGGTAAAAAATAGCCTCACTCAAATCGTCCCGCTCAATATTATCTGAATTTCTTAAATCGGCAATAGTTCTGGCTAATTTTATAATTTTAAAATAAGCCCTGGAAGATAGATTTAGTTTTCCAATAACATTTTTCAAAAAGGCTGTTTTGGCAAAATCAAGTTTACAAAAAATATCAATATTTTCATGGTTTATTTCTGAATTAGAAAAAATTTTTGAATTAGAAAATCTTTCTTTTTGTATTTTTTGAGCAATATTAATTCTTTGCGCTATCAAAAAAGATTTTTCCTCTTCTTTTTTGGAACAAGTCATCTCTTCAAACTTTAACCTAGGAACACTTATGCTAATATCTATTCTATCTTTAATTGGACCGGAAACTTTTTTTTGATAATTTCCCAATTGGTTAGCGGAACAAACACATTCCTTGTTTTTATCACCATAATAACCACAAGGACAAGGATTCATTGTTCCGACTAACATAAATCTGGCAGGAAAAGAAACCGTCCCGGTTGCTCGAGAAACATTAATAAACCCATCCTCCATTGGTTGTCTTAAATTTTCTAAAACAAAACGAGAAAATTCTGGAAACTCATCCAAAAACAAAACCCCACGATGAGCCAAAGATATTTCTCCTGGTTTGGGCCATGAACCACCACCGACAATAGAAGAAGACGAGGCTGTGTGATGTGGCGACCTAAAGGGACGATGAAAAATAACATTATTTTTATTTAATTTTCCGGCTATGCTATAAATTTCAGTAACCTCTATAATTTCTTCTTCACTTAATTTTGGCATTATAGAGATGATTGATTTGGCTAAAATTGTTTTTCCAGACCCTGGCGGTCCAGACATTAAAACATTATGTCCGCCAGCGACAGCAATTTCTAAAGCTCTCTTAGCCTGAAAATGGCCCCTAATATTAGAAAAATCTGGATAATCAAAGTCTTCATCTTTTCTGTGATTAACAGTCTTATTATTTTTTATTTCAATATTGTTTATCAAATAATTAGTTATTTCTTTTAAATTTTTTAGTGGGCACAAATTGATATTTTTAATCAAACTAGCTTCTGATAAATTATCTATTGGCAAATATATATTTCTAATACCGATTTTTTTGGCAAAAGAAATAATTGGTAAAATTCCGCTAACTGACCTAATATCTCCGTTCAAAGATAATTCACCAATAAATAAGTCATTGCTTATATTTTTGTTAAATTCATAAACGTTTGATAAAACGCTAATTGCTATAGGTAAGTCATAGCTTGGACCATGTTTTTTGAAATCGGCTGGAGCCAAATTTACAATTATTTTTCTTTTGGGAAATTTTAAACCAATTCCCGAAATAGCGCCTCTAACCCTCTCCCTGGCTTCAGACACAGCCTTGTCTGGCAAACCAACAATTGTAAATAAACCCATTTCACCGCCACCCAAACAAGATTCGACTTCAATAATTTCTGCTTTTAAACCCAAGAGACCGGCTGATAAAATTTTCATATTTTATAATTTTAATTTTATTAAAAATAATAAAAAAACAGGGATAAAACCCTGTTAAAAGAATGATAAATTAATTTTATAATCAAGTCTCAAAATCTAAATTCTTTTAAAAATTATGTATGTATTCATCCAATTTTACGCTAAGCAATTTACTGATACCATCGGAGCCCATGGTAACCCCATATAATATATTAGCTCTTTTCATGGTGGCTCTGTTGTGGGTAATGGCAATAAATTGAGTCTTATCTGATAAATCATCCAAAATTTTAGCCAATCTTTCAGAGTTAGCTTCATCCAAAGCAGCATCCACCTCATCTAAAACCACAAATGGAGCTGGATTAGCACTTATGATAGCACAAATTAAAGCAATGGCTGTCAGGGCTCTTTCTCCTCCGGACAACATACTAACGGAAGAAATCTTTTTTCCAGGAGGCACAGCCAAAATATCAACTCCGGACAAGCCAATAGCATTATACTTCTTTAAATATTTTATCTTTTTCAAATTCTTAATCGATTGAGAAACTGTTTGATTTTTTTCCTCACTTGTTTCATTTTTGTTTTCACCGGTAGATTCTTCAATTTCTAACGGATCTTCTTTGATTGGAAATATTTTAGCCTGTCCACCGTTAAATAATATTTTAAAATATTCATTAAACTTTTCCGAAATAATTTTAAACTCAAAATCAAATCTATCTTTAATTAAAGTGTCTAGTTCTACAATTACTTTCTCTAATGATTTAATTGTTTTGTTTAAATCTTCTGTTTGCTCCGACAAGAATTCATATCTTTTTCTGGTCTCAGAATATTCTTGCTCTATCTCTGGATCAATTCCGCCAATTAACTCTAGTTGATTTTTAATTTTCAAAATTTCTGTTTTTAAAAAATCATGGTTAATCTCTAATTGAGTATCTTTTTTATAATTATTTATTAAAGATATCTCTATTTTATCATTTAAAATATTGTTTTCTAGATCTTCCATGCGTGTTTCTTCTCTGGCCAATTCAATTTGTTGATTATTTATTTTTTGATAAAAAAAGTGGGTTTTTGATTCTAGCTCATGGATTTCCTTTTGCAAATTGAATAGATATTGCCTTTTTTCTTCTTGATTTTTATTAAAATTAGACAATTTTAATTCTAAAGAAGATAGAACATTTCTAATATCATCAATTTTATTTTTTATTAACTCTTTTTCTTGTGGTAAAATTTCTACAAAATTTTTATTTTTTAAATCATCCAATAAAGCACATTTTTTAATTTCATCTTCTAGATTTTCTATTTTGGCTTGATTTTTAGAATCGCTAGATTTTATAAAATTTATTTTATTTTCAATATTTCCTAGTCTGTCTTTTAATTGCCCTGCTTCTTTTTCTAAAGCATCTTTTTCTTCGCGCCAATTTTCTCTTTCTATTTTTAATTTTTCCAATTCTAATCTAGAGATTGATATTTTTTTTATTAAAACCTCCAATTCGGAATCCAGCAATTTTTTTTGCTTCTGAAGGTCGGTCAAACTCTCTTCCTTGCTGTTTGATTCTATTTTTTTTGCGATTTCCAACAATTCTTTTTCTAGTTTAAATTTGTTGTTTCCCAGTTGTTGTTTTTTATTTTCTAAAAGACTAATTTCAATTCTTAATTCGCTATATTCTTTACCAACCCTCTCTCTTTGATTTTTTAAATCCTCAACCTTTTCGTTTATTTTATCGGATATGTTGTCAAATTTTTGGCCAGAAACAAAACCTAATAACTCATTGAGGTCTTCTTTGATCTCCTTCATTATTTTTTTCAAAAAAGACAAGTCTGAAGAATCATTAAGATTGTTAATTTTGCTAATTAAAGTCGAGATATCTGAATTTATTTTTTTAACATTATTGGGATTATATTCGGATTTAATTTTTTTCAACTCTTCTTCCAGTTGGCCAATTTTATCAACAATATCTTTTTCTTCGCTTGTTTTTTTGTTTAATCTTTCTCTTTGGTTTTGTGTTTCTTGTTCTAATAAAGCAATTTCGCTATTAATTTGAGGCAACTCCTTTTGAAGATCTGCTTGACGTGAAAATAAAAATGACACATCAAAATTACCTGCTTTTTCTAGCTTTAATTCTAACAAAGCCTCTAATTTCATTACTTCTTTTTGTCTCTCTTCGCGTTCAGTTTCTAATTTTAATAATTCATTCTCTAAATTATTTAAATCTGGCTGTTTTTCAAATTGTGTTGGCACGGATAATAATTTTTGGTTTAAATCATTAAGTTTTTTTGTCTCCCCTGCCTTTTCTTTGTCCAAATAATCAAGCTCGTCATTATTTTTGTTCTCAGATCTAAGAAGCTCCCAGGAACTGATAAGTTCTTGTTGTTTTTCTAAATTATTAAGTTCATTTTTAGTAGCTGAAAGATCGTTCTGTAACTTTAAAAATTCGTCGTTTAAAGAAGATTCTTGATTTATTTTTTCTATTTCGTTTTTTTTATCTTTTAAGATTAACTTTATTTTATCTTTGGCCTCTTCGTTTTCTTGAATATCTTTTTTAAGAATTTGCAACTTTTCATTTATCTCTTGCCACAAAGAACCGTAATAATTTATCTGGTGATTTTTCAGCTCTTCTTCTAAGTGCTCTCTTTTTTTAAGCTTGCCAACTTGTCTAGTTAAGCTATTTAAACGAGGCTCTATTTCATTAAGCAACATTTCAACCTGGCCTAAATTTTCTTGGCTTGTTTCTAGTTTTCCCAAAGACAAATCTCTTTTGATTTGATATTGTTTGACGCCAGTAGCCTCATCAAAAAAAGATTTTCTTTCGGCCGGACTAGTATTTAAAAAATTTTCCACCATTCCTTGTCCAATCACACTATAAGTTTTTTGTCCAAAACTAGCCTTGGCTAAAAATATCTGAACATCACTTAAACGAACTTTATTATTATTAATTAAATATTCACTGTGGCCATCCCTATAAACGCGCCTGGTTATAACTATTTCTGGCAACATTAAAAAAGCATCAACGCTATCTGATTCTGTATTTTTTTTACTTTCTCCGTCTCCATTGTTTTCGCCACTACCCTCTATATAAACATCTTTAAACTTAAAATTAGGATCTTGATTGTTTAAAAAAAGAGAAACTTCAGCAAAATTTAATCTGGCCTTTTTGTCTGAACCAACAAAAATAACATCATCGCTTTTTTTACTGCGAAGAAGCTTAGAGCTCTGTTCCCCCAAAACCCAACGTATAGCGTCAGCAATATTTGATTTGCCAGAACCATTGGGTCCGACAACAGAAGTTATGCCTCTTTTTTTTCCGTTTATAATTCCAGAAAAAACTAATTTGTTTTTATTGGCAAAGGATTTAAATCCTTGCAACTCTAATTTTTCTAAATACATAACTCAACTAAAGAAGTAGCGTAATGCTTAAAATTAAAACTAATTAATTATAAAACTTTTAACAGACAAAATCAAATTGTTCCCACCAAAAACAAAAGCGCTCCAAATTAACAGCGCCCTTGTTTTTAAGAAAAACTATTTCTTTTTTGCAACTTTCTTTTTAGCTACTGGTTTCTTTGCAACTTTCTTTACAACTTTCTTTTTAGCTACTGGTTTCTTTGCAACTTTCTTTTTAGCTACTGGTTTCTTTGCAACTTTCTTTTTAGCTACTGGTTTCTTTGCAACTTTCTTTTTAGCTACCTTTTTCATAATTTTGAAAAATTATTTTATTGTTTAGAATAGGAACCGACCAATTCCTATATAATTTAAACTTAAATCTAAATTAATTATAACATAAAAAAAATAAAACAACAATAAAAATCAAGAAAAATCAAAAAGATAAAAAGTCGCCAACAGAAATTTTATGAAGATCACAAAAGCCACCCCTCAACTCCAAAACTTTATCAACTGGCACGGGCGAATTATAAATTTTTTCTTGATTTTTTTGATCAAATGGAAGATTTTTATAAATACCAACTATTTCATTTTCATTAATAAAAACAATATCAAGAGTAAAGTTCATGTCGCGCATGACAAACGACCTCACCCTTTTGTCGGGAAACAAAAAAAGCATACCAAAATTATCAGAAATTGATTCTCGGTTGCTTAAACCAAGGTACTGTTTGTGGTCAGAAATGACTGGCTCAACTTCAATTTCTATATTACTAATTTTTATTTTAGCTAAAAGACTTTCCTGAAACTCTGTTTTATCCACAGGTCTTGAACGAAAAAAGTAAAAAAGCAAAAAAACAAACAAACACAAAAATAAAAAAATAAATATTTTAATTTTAAACATTTTTAGAAAAATTATTTTTCATTTTCTTTTTAACTATCTTAAAGATTTCCATTATCCACAAAACAGAAGAAGATATTAATAATAAATAAAACCACTCTTCAAGGGATATTGGCTGAGTATTTAGAACTTTGCGCAAAAATGGATTATAAGTCGCAAAAATATGCAATAACTGAGCCGAAAGAATACCGACAAAAATTAAGAAATTTCTTTTAATTGGCATTTTAAAGGTTGAATTTGATTCTGAACGACAATTTAAAGCATGTATGTTTTGAAAGAAAACCATCAGCATCAATAAAAAATTTCTAGCCAAAGACTCCTCCCAGTTTAGAACCTTCAACAAATAATACCAAACGACAAAACTAATGGCTCCAATAAATAAACCAGAAATTAATGTTTGTTGGGTCATTAATTTATCAAAAATATTTTCTTTTGGCGATCTTGGGGGTCTATTCATTACACCTTTTTCACCGGACTCAAAAGATAAAGATATGTCTTGAATTCCATTAGTTACAAGATTTAACCAAAGAAGCTGAGCTGCAAAAAGTGGTAGGGGTAAATTTAAAATAACCGCCATCAAAAAAATAAATATTTCTGCCACACCACTAGAAATAACAAAATAAATAACCTTACGAATATTATCATAAGCAAAACGACCTTCTTCGACTCCGGCTACGATGGAAGCAAAATTATCATCAACTACTATCATGGTTGATGTTTCCTTGGCAACATCAGTTCCTGACCCCATAGCAACACCAATATTAGCTTGTTTAAGCGCTGGGGCATCATTTACTCCATCGCCAGTTACAGCTACAAAATGGCCCATTTTAACCAAGGCATTAACTATTTTTAATTTTTGTAAAGGAGAAACCCCTGCAAAAACGCTAGTTTTTTTTACTAAGGTAACAAATTCAGGGGTAATTTCTAAATCAGCCAAGCCAAGCTTTTCTCCAGTAATAACATCTTTTTCAGAGCGAGCAATACCAAGCTCTTTGGCAATAAACAAGGCAGTGGCTGGATGATCACCAGTGATCATTATAACTTTTATGCCGGCCCTTTTACACTCTTCCACGGCTTGTTTTGAATTTTTTCTCAGAGGATCTATAAAACAAACTAGGGACAAGAAATGTAAATCTTTTATTTTTTTCTCATCGAACTTTTTTAAATCAGATTCTGCAAAATTAAAACTGCCATAAGCCACGGCTAAAACACGATATCCCAAAGAGGCCAATCTTTCTCCTTCTTTTTTTATTTTGTTTTTGTCCAATTCCAGGGGGTTTTCTATTAAACTGGATTTGGAACAAAAATCCAAAACTCGACTAACAGAGCCTTTAACAGCTATTTTAAATTGATTAGAATTTTTATCACGATAAATTTTAGCCGAATATCTTCTTTCTGATTCATAGGGAATATCTAATAAATGATCCACAGAATCATTAATATCTTCGACGGAAAAACCGGCCTTATAAGTCATCGATAAAAAAGCTACATCCATTGAATCACCATGATAGTGCCAAACCTTTTTTGATCTCCATAATTTTCCTTCATTACTCAAAGTGGAATTTTTAATAATTTCAAAAATATTTTTTTTGTTATTATCGCTTAAACCATCCACTTCAAGAGAGCCAATTCCATTATATCCTTGGCCAGAAATATTAATTTCGGTTCCGTCGGGCAAATAAATTAACTTAGCTGTTTGTTGGTTAACAGTTAAGGTTCCAGTTTTGTCGCTAGCAATCATTGTGCAACTTCCAAGACCTTCAACGGCGGTTAGCTTTCTAACAACAACATTTCTTTTTGACATTCTGTTAGTAGCAACTGACAAAGCCACGGTTAAGGCCACTGGCAGGCCTTCTGGTATGGAGGAAACTGCCAAAGCAACAACCAAAAAGAAAACTTCCAGTGGTGCCACTCCTTTTAAAATAGAAATTATTGCGAAAAGAGCATAAAGAAATAATATGATATAGGAAACTTTTTTTGTAAAACCCTCCATTCTTATTATTAATGGTGATTTTGTTTTTTGGGAAGATAAAATAATGTCGGCAATTTGACCAACCTCGGTATTTAACCCAACCTCAACAACAACTCCTTGAGCCCGGCCAGAAATAACTGAAGCACCGGCAAAAACCATATTATTTCTTTTGCTAACGGCTATTTCTTTCTTTAATTTAAGAGTATCCTTGATAACAGCTTCTGACTCACCAGTTAAAAAAGACTCATCAACGAGTAAATTTTTACTTTCAAATAATCTTAAATCTGCTGGAACTTTCGATCCTGATTCCAAAAACACTATATCCCCAACAACCAAATCTTCGGCATCAATATCTTTTTCGATTCCATGTCTTTTAACTCTGGCTTTTATTTTTAAAAGATTTTGCAAAGAAGCTGCATTTTTTTCAGCTTTATTTTCCTGCCAAGCACCAATTAAAGCATTAAAAACTATGGCACCAAAAATAAAAAGAGCATCGGTTATTTCTCCTAAAAAAAGAGATATAGAGCCAGCGAAAATTAATACATAAATCAATGGGCTTAAAAATTGATGTAAAAAAATAATAAAAATATTAGGAACCTTGCGTTCTGGTAGTTTGTTTAAACCAAATTCTTTTTGCCTGTCAAAAACTTCTTGAGAACTTAAACCATCTTCAGATGATTTTAATGTTTTAAAAACATCCTTAATATCTAATGAATACCACATTACTTTTTTATCATTTTTTTCTATTACCATAATTTATTATTAAATATAATTAGTATTAATTTCCACTAACAAAATAATTTTCTTGTATATATTGCTGGAGCATTCTTTCTGTATTAAAAAATGAAGCATTTATAGCAATTGTATGCTGCATTGTTTCTTGCCATTTTTTTAAATTACCGTAATAACGAGGCAATATTTTATTTTCCAAAGTATAATACAAGCTTTCGGCATCCTTCTTGTTTAATTCTGCCAAGCTTGATCCTTTTCTTCTTTTGCCAATAGCCCAACCAGTTTTATCTTTAATATATCCTTCAATCCACCAACCATCTAAAGTACTAAAATGCGGAACTCCATTATGGGCCGCCTTCATTCCACTAGTTCCAGAGGCTTCATTTGGAGGAAGTGGCGTGTTTAGCCAAATATCAACACCGGCCACCATTAGTTTGGCTAAATTCATTTCATATCCTTCTAAAAAAATAACTTTTATTTCATTTTTATATTTTTCTTTTATTTCTAAAATGTCCTTAATGAACTTTTTACCATCAATATCGTTAGGATGTGCTTTCCCGGCATAAATAATTTGAATTTGGCCAAAATTATGATGAATACTCAAAAGTCTTTTTATGTCTTGAAACAAAAGATTAGATCTTTTATACCCAGTAAATCTTCTGGCAAATCCAATAGTAAAAACATCTTGATCAAGTTTTGTTTTTTGTTTCTTATAAATATAATTAATCAATTGTTTTTTTGACTTTTGATGTGCCTGCCAAATAACAGATAGGGGAATGTTAAAAACATTTCTTAATGATAAATTAGAATTTCTCCAATTAGGAATATATTTATCATAAATTTTTTGAAAAGCTGGTGACGTCCAAGTTTCTGAATGAACACCGTTGGTTATCGCGTGTATTGGATATTCGGGAAACATTTTGTTGGAAACTTTTTGATGACTCAAGGCAACCCCATTTATAAAATTACTAAAAAATAAGCCGACCTTGGTCATATTAACAATTTTATTGTCTACTAAATTTTTTAACTTATAAGGAAAATCATTTTGATATTCTAAAAAAAAGTCTAAAGGAAAAATATCGTGTCCGGCATCTACGGGAGTGTGGGTTGTAAAAACACACTTTCTTCTAACCTCTTCAATTTTATCTTCGTTTCTTTTTTCTTTGGAGGCCGAAAATAATTCAACCGCCGCCAAACTGCCATGACCTTCGTTAATATGAAACTTTCTTAGATGTTTATGGCCTAAAGATTGTAATATTTTAACCCCGCCCCTTCCCAAAACAATTTCTTGCATTAAACGATAATCTCTGCCCGAGCCATAAAGCTGTCCAGTTAGACTGGAATATTTCGGCGAATTGCCGGAAATATTAGTATCAAGCAGGTAAACAGGAACAGGATATTCGCCCCTACCATTAATTAAATACTGCCAAACACCAACCCAGACATCGTCTTTTCCAATTTTAATTTTAATCTTGTTTGGTAGTTTTTTTAATTTTGACAAATTATAGTTTGACTTTAATTCTTCCTGACCATTTAATCCTATTTTTTGTTTAAAATAACCAAGATCATTTAACAAAGTAACTCCTAACATTGGCAAACCAAGATCAGCGGCCGATCTCAAAGTATCTCCAGCTAAAACACCCAAACCGCCAGCATAAGTTTTAATATCATTTTCCAAGGCTATTTCCATACTAAAATAAGCAATTTTATATTTTCCTTTTTTATTTTGATCTTTCATAGTAATAAATAGAGATGATTATTTAATTTTAAATAAATTTTAACATAGTTTTATTTTTTTGAAAAACTTTGTTATTATGAAAATATGATGAGCAAAATAATTAAAAAAAGTCTCGGACAAGACGAAAAAATAATAAAATATTTTTCGATTTGCAATCGCTATATAAAAATAAGAATAATTGCTTTATTAATAAAGTGGTTGGCCATTTTTCTCGGAATATCGATTGGTTTGTTTTTTATAGATAAAGCTCAACTAATAGTAATTCCTGTTGGAAAAAATATTATAAGTCAAACACCATCAACGCCTTATGAAGAAATATTGGATCAAACAAATCTTTCTGATAAATTGTCCCAATATTTAAATATTATAGATGTTGAAGAAGTGGGGCAATGGATTATAAGTATTTGGATGATACTGGCCATAATATTTCTACTAATTATAGCTCCCGGCATAATTTTTTATAATGTTTTTTATTTAAGAATATCTAACGAATTCCTTTTTACTGATCAAAGGATAATAGTAAAAAGAGGCTGGCTAGAAACTTCTATCAAAACAATCTACTATAATCAAATAACTGATATAGGAGTTAATCAATCATTTTTAGAAAGAATTATTAAGAGTGGGACTTTATCAATAAGTACCGCCGGTAGTGACGGCTACGAAGCAGTACTTTATCACGTAAAAAACCCCTACGAATTAAAGAAAGTTTTGTACGATATTAAATTAGAATACCAAAAAAAGAACAATATAGCCCCTACAACAAATGAAACAATTGAAACAAAATAAAAAAGATTGTGGCTTTATACTCATAGACAAAAAAAGTGGTCCAAGTTCTCATTCTATTGTTAACCAACTAAGAAAAATAACAGGAATTAAAAAAATTGGACACGCTGGCACACTGGACCCCTTTGCCTCGGGATTAATGATTTTAGGAATAAGTCGTGGGGCAACTAAAAATATTAATTTATTTTTGAAGCTTGATAAAAAATATGAAGCTGATGTTTTTTTGGGAAAATCAACCGACACCTATGATCGTTGCGGACAGACAATTTTTGAATATCAAGGCAAAAAACCAACCAAGGAAAATATCCAAAAAAATATAGTCATTTTAGCAAACAAGAAAACTCAAATACCACCGATGTATAGCGCCAAAAAGGTTGGAGGAAAAAAATTATATGAATTGGCTAGAAAAAATATTGAAATAAAAAGAAAACCACAAAAAATAAAAATTTTTTATATAAAAATTATAAAATACAACTGGCCAATATTAAAACTGAAAATACATTGTTCCAGTGGTACTTACATTAGAACTATCGCCGATGATTTAGGAAAGAAATTAAAATGTGGAGCTCATCTTCAAGAATTAAGAAGAACTGAGATTGGAAAGTATAAAATTAAAAAAGCAATTGAAATCGAAAAAATAAATGAAAATAATTTTAATAATTTTTTATTCCAAATAAAAAATCCGAACAAGAGTTCGGATCAAAAAAATTAAATATCGCCCTCTAACTTGAATTTATAAAGAAGAGGGATTAAACCAGAAATAACCAATATAACAAAAAAAATAACATCCCCGGCCATTTTACCAGAATAATAACCGACCTCTGACAAAATTGGCAAGGATACGGCCACTAATAAAATCACTATACTGGCAATTGATAAAATATTGGGTAAAATAATTTTTATTCTTTTCACCTTTGAAAAAAAATTAATTACCAAAAAAAGACTCAAAACGGAGGCCAAGAGATAAATGTTTATTTCTCTGTTAACAATACTACTGGCAAAATCATTGCTTGCCAAGAGTTCACCGGCTCCCCAGAAAAAAACGGAAATTAGAGCTAAACTAAAAATAGCTCTTAAAATAATCTTTGTCATAAGCGATATATTTTGGTTAAACATTTATTTTAATGAACGTTTCTAAACATTTAAACACTATAAACAATAAAAGTCAACCTCGCAAAAGACCTTAAAATACTTGACAAAACATCAAAAAATTGATATATTACAATAATAAAAATATTTACAATTAATTTAAAAATATGAAAATTGGAGATTTTTTTAAAGCTCAAGGATTAAAAATTGATAAAAACACAGGAAAGATAGACAAGGTTGTTAGCGAAGAAGAAAAGAAAATTGAAAGAGAAAAAGAACTCAAAAAAATGGGTTATAGTCCAAACGGAGAGATTTTAGACAAGAAAAAAATGGACTACGATCCCATAAATGAAAAAGATTACTCTTATTCTGGACAATATAAAAAGTTTGAAAAAAAGCACGAAGAACTTTATCCTAATAATAAATTAAAAAAGAAAGAAGACAAATTCGATGATTTATCTTATTTCTATGGTGAACAAGACGACTTAGAGATAGAAAAAGAAAATCAAAAATTTTTAGACAATTTTGACAATCAAAATAATTTAGAAAATTTTATTAAGACCTACGAAGAAGCTCAAGAAGAAAAACAAGGTGGATTTGAAAATGAAAACATTTTATTCGACTCTATTAAAAAAACAAAAGAGACGGATAAAAAAGAAAATAAGAAAGTAGAAAAAGAAGATATTTCTGATTATTCTGATTTTGAAATAGACATGTTCAAAAACGCTTTAAAAGGAAAGTTAGACAAAAAAGATGTATCATTTGCTGACGGACAAAAAATGAACAATGAACAAATTGAAGAATTAATTGACGAATTAAAAAATAATCTACCAGAAGAATTTGTAAGAATAATAAATAGAAGATTAATTTCGGAAAATTTTAAATGGGAAAAAGAAAGTTTTAAAAATGAAAACTTTGTAGTAAGTTATTTTCCTGATAAAAAAAATGCTACTATAAAATACATAATGAAAGCAGAAGGTAATATGGATTTAGGAAAAATGAACAAAGTATTTGTTGATAGTTCACTAAAGGGAAATAAAGAATTAATTAAAGACGGAAGTGGCTGCTTGTTAGTGTTTTGTTCTCCTCCGCTTCAATATAGAGGAAAGGAGCAAAAAGAAAGAATTATAAATGGCAAAAAATTAGTTAAAAAATAAAATACTGAAAAACAAAAAAGAGGGTCTGCAAGGCCCTCTTTTTTTATTGGGGTGGCTAAGCGCAAAACTTGGAAAACTTTTTTAATAGAATATTTGGCGAATTAATACAAAAAAAGGCTCGCGATGTTATTGCGAGCCCTAGAAGATTGTAATGAGGAGAGGTTCTTGTTCTGCTTTAAGCTTATAAAACAAGGAAAAGCAATTACCCTTTTAGCGACCTATTGTCTAACCTTGATTACTTTCTCCTAAAAGAAGATCTAAAAAAGTTTTTTTACAGCTTCTTCAATAAATTCTTTATAGAGTTCGATCAATTCTTCTTTTGTGACACCTTGGTCCTTTAGCTGTTCAGCACCTTGGCCAATTTTTCTCATAACATCTGTTCTGTTAAGAGTCTGAGCTTTTTGGGTGAAGTCATGTTTTAAGATGAGCAGGGCTATTTGGCCCTTTCTTTCTTCTGTTAAAACTACACTCTGTGCCATTTTTTTATTTTTTAATGGTCGCTAAACAATATCGTTTAGTGAATATATATTACTATAAATATTATGTTTTGTCAACCAATTTATCTCTCACCAGGAGTCTGATAAGTCTAAAAAAATAACCATAATATTAGGGTTATTTTTATATGCTTCATTATGGGGTAGCTAGAGGGAATCGAACCCTCATCTTCGGGACCACAACCCGACGTTCTAGCCGCTAAACTATAGCCACCATCAACCGAAATATTTAAAAATTAAATTCGGTAAAAATAAATATTGTCATTACTTTCTTTCAAAACTCTTTCTGGTTCAAGATTTGGCAGTCTAAAATGATAACTAATAACAATTGTTCCGGGACGACATTCTGTTTTAAACTTTTTTTCCAATTTAATCATCATTTCTGGACTAAGAAAACAATAAAGAACATCTGCCTCTTTCAAGCTAACCTTAAACATGTCTTTTCTTATAATTTTAATTGAGCTTCCTGAAAGGGCAATTTGAATTTTGGCTAAAATATAGGGAAAGAAAGAATATTCAATTCCAATCAAATTTTTATTTCCAAACCTCTGTTCAATTGCTCTTAAAAAACCAGCCTTCCCTGAACCCAACTCATAAACATGCTCACTTCCTTTTAAATTTAAGTCTTTTAAAATAGTTAAAATGGCTTCAAATTTAGTGGAAATAAAAGGAGCAAAACCCCTAAAAACAATATTATAAAACTGAATCGAAGAGAAAACTAGGACAAAAACCAAAACAATTAGAAAAAAAGAGAAAAGATAGATCATAAAAACAAATTTGGAATAATATGTCCCAAATATTAGGAAGATTTAAAAAAATCTTTAAACCAAAACGTGTGTCCCCGCTAGGAATCGAACCTAGATATTCAGCTTAGAAGGCTGATGTTCTATCCATTGAACTACAGGGACAAATACTAACAAAAAATGTTTTACAGAAAATAAAAAAGAGCAAAACCAACGTCTAACATTAAGTAATTTAACAAAGAGATAAACAAAAGTCAACTACTCCAATTTTATAATTTTTTATTTATTTCGTCTTTAAAATAAAAATAAATTAAAAAAATTGAACCTAAAAATATCAAAACATCCGCTAGATTGAAAACCGTAAAATAAATTAGATCAAAATAATCAACCACAAAGGAGTAAACGATCCTATCAATAAAATTACTTAAAGCCCCCAAAAAAACAGCCAGAAAGCCAAAAAATTCTTTATATCTTTTTTTATAAAAAAGAAATATTAAATAAAACAAAAAAAACAACAAGATGCCGCCAACAAGAATAATTAAAAACAAACCACCTATTGGCAAAGAGAAGGCTATATATTTATTAGCAGTAAAACTAAATTTAAAAACGCTTCCAAAAATTTCTCTTTGTACTTGATCGTGTAAAGATATTTTTTTTAACAATCTATCCAATATAAAAAATATAGCTATTAATGAAAAAATAGCTATATTAATAATTTGATATTTTTTAAAAAAATATTTATTCATTTTCCTCTTGCAATCTTGTTTTACATTCAATACAAGAACTGGCCGTTGGCCTAGCCTCTAATCTTTTTTCACTAATTTCTCCACCACAATATTTACAGACACTATAGGTTCCGTTTTCTATTCTGTTTAAAGCAGAGTCAATTTCTTCTAATGTTTTTTCCAAAACTTTCTCGGCCACAACAGTGGTTGAATACTCACTTATTTCTTGAGCATTTTCGTCTGGTTTATCTCCATACTCTGGAAATTTGGCTATTCTATTGTCAGTTTCATGTAGATCTTTCTTTGACAAATCACTAAGATCGGCCAGAATTTGTTTCTTCCTTTCTAGGAGATCTTTCTTTATTTTTTCAACTTTTTTTGCGTCAATCATACTTTCTTTTAGGAAATTTTAATCCTATTAAAATCTTCTAATAAATTCTAAAAACCAGGCCTTTTTTACAGCCTTTATTAAGACCCATTATACATTATAAAAATGTTTTTGACAAGCCCAAATTTTTTTGCTATTATTTTTTTGCTTTGGAACAACATTTTATATGGAGCGGTAGTTCAGTTGGTTAGAACGCCTGCCTGTCACGCAGGAGGTCGCGGGTTCGAGTCCCGTCCGTTCCGCAATTTAGCGGGTATCGTATAATGGCTTTTATATCAGCCTTCCAAGCTGAGGATGGGGGTTCGATTCCCCCTACCCGCTCACAAAAATAAAAAGCGACGATTATTCGTCGCTTTTTGTTAATTAATATCTTTTCTTTTTCTCCGAACAAACCACCAAGACGCTAAAAAGGTAGACAACGGAACTGATAATATTATACCAATACTTCCACTTAAAGCTCTTATTATTTCTGTACTAATAGCCTCATTACTAATTATTTGTTCTAAACTGCTGAAAGGGTTATCTGGACTTACGAACAATATTAAGACCGGCAAAGAAACGCCCGCATAGGCCAAAAACAAAGTATTGGTCATTGAAGCAATGTGAGAGACTCCTATTTTGTGTGCTTTTTTAAAAACATCTTTCCAATCTTGATGAGGATTGGATTCAACTATTTGTTCAACAGAAACAACCTGAGAAATAATAATATCATCTATTACACCTAAGGTTCCAATAATTACCCCAGCCAAAAGAAACCCTTTAAAATTAATTGCATTTTGGCCTATATTTAAAAGTATAAAAACATCTTCACTAAAGGCACCCGAAAGCTTTCCTAAATTAATAAATAGCCAAGAGATTCCAATAACCAAAGATAGGCTTAAGAAAATCGACAAGGAGGATATGTGCGATTTAACGTTAAATCCTTCTGTCAAATATACAACCGAAAATAATATTAAAAAAGAACCGATAGACGTTATTAAAACTGGATTAGCCCCATCTAATATTCTCGGCACAATAAAAAAAATAATAATCAAAAAAGTTAAAATCAAAGAAATAACAGAGCGCAAACCCTTGAAACCACTAACCAATAAAAGAAATAAAACAAAGAGAACACTTATAAAAATCAAAACATCACTTCTAGAGCGATCAGTTATATAATAATTATATTGATTGCTTGTCTGATCCCAGGAAGCCAAAACAAAAAGAGTCTGTCCTTTCTTATAAATATTATTGCCTATAATTTCAATATTTCCGATACCATTAAACACTATTTCTTTATTTTTGAATTCTTTGTCTAGCCCTAAAAGAAGAAGATTTTGTTGTTTTATTATTTTTCCATCATCATTTTTCTTCTCTTCTTCTTTTATAATGTCTACTACTTTGGCTTTAAAAATTATATCGCCACTCTTATTGGAGTTACTGGCCAACACGATTTCACTAGAAAATAAAAAAACAGTAAAAACAAGTATAAAAACTAAAAAAAATCTTTTTTTGTTCATATTTAAAAACAAATAATCTATTGCGAAATTAGGCTTATTTTGTTAATATTATATTATATTTAACATATTAACAGATTTTTTGATTTTAAAAAACAAAAATAAAAAAGTAAAAAAATGATAAAAAAAGATATAAAGAAAAAATTTTCTGGATCTCAGTACTATCGACCCAAAAAAATAAAAATGATTTATAGAAAAAACAACGTTTTAAACCCCCAGAAAAAAAATAAAAAAAACATATTTATTGCCATTCTGTCCAACAGGGTTTTTATTAAATCTGTTTTATTTTTATTCCTTTTGGGTGTCGTTGTTTCTTTGGCAACTGTTCTTTGGTTGTCTAAAGATTTGCCAAATCCAAACCAACTAATCGAAAGAGAAATAGCTCAAAGCACAATTATTTATGACCGTACCGGTGAAAATATTTTATATGAATTTCACGGAGAGGAAAAAAGAACTTTGGTAAATTTATCAGAAATACCAGACTATGTTCAACAAGCAACTATCGCTATCGAAGATAAAAATTTTTACAAACACAAAGGAGTTAGTTTTTTGGCTATTGCTAGAACTGTAATTACTAACGTTTTGTATGGTAAAAAGGCTGGAGCATCAACCCTAACTCAACAATTTGTTAAAAATTCTCTACTTACATCAGAAAAAAAATATTCCAGAAAAATAAAAGAAATGATTATAGCTCAGAGAATAGAAAAAAAGTTCAGCAAAGACGAGATATTACAAATGTATTTAAATGAAATTCCTTATGGATCTAATGCTTATGGAGTAGAGGCAGCCAGCCAAAAATATTTTGGCAAATCAGCCAGAGATTTAAATTTGGCCGAAGGAGCATTACTGGCAGCGCTTCCTCAAGCGCCAAGTAGATATTCACCCTATGGTCCAAACAGGGATTTGTTAATAGGAAGACAACAATATATTTTAGATTTGATGCAAGAACAAGGCTATATTAGTGAAGAAGAAAAAGAAGAAGCTAAAAAATATGAACTTGTTTTTAAAGGACCAGAAACCAATATCTTGGCCCCCCACTTTGTAATGTATGTTAAAGAGGTTTTAGCAGAAAAATACGGAACAAAAGAATTAGAGCAAGGCGGTCTTAAAATATACACAACACTTGATTTAGAAAAACAAAAAATAGCCGAAGAAGCAATTAAAAATCGCGTAGAAGAAAACGCTACAAAATTTAATGCTAGTAATGCCTCGCTAGTTGCCATTGATCCAAAAAACGGACAAGTTCTAGCCATGGTTGGTTCTAAAGATTATTTTAATCAGGATATAGATGGCCAAGTAAATGTTGCCTTAAGACCAAGACAACCAGGATCTTCGATGAAGCCTTTGGTTTACGCAACGCTATTTAAAAAAGGTTTTAACCCCAATTCCATACTTTACGATGTTATAACCAATTTTTCTGCCTCTGGGAAAGCCTATGAACCAAACAACTACAACGGACAAGAAAGCGGTCCAATATCTATAAGAAAAGCTTTGGCCGGATCTTTAAACATACCAGCAGTAAAAGCTTTGTATTTAGCTGGTATAGATAATGTTATATCTTTAGCCAAAGATGCTGGATATACGACTTTAACTAATCCAGACAATTACGGACTTTCCTTAGTTTTGGGTGGAGCCGAAGTAAAATTATTAGAACATGTTAATGCTTATAGTATTTTTGCTCAAGAAGGAGAAATAAGTCCAACCAGCGTTGTTTTAAAAGTGGAAGATAAAGAAGGAAAGGTTTTAGAAGAATTTCAGGAAAGAAGAAAAAAAGTTTTAGAACCAAACATAGCTAAAATGATAAATAGTGTTTTATCCGATAATGGGGCCAGATCTTTCATTTTTGGAGAAAGAAATAATTTGGTTTTAGCCGACAGACCCGTAGCAGCTAAAACCGGAACTACTAATAATTTTAGAGATGCTTGGACTATTGGTTATACGCCATCTCTTGTCGCTGGTGTTTGGGTTGGCAATAACGATAATACTGAGATGAAAAGAGGTGCTGATGGCAGTGTGGTGGCTGCACCGATTTGGAATGAATTTATGAAAAATGCTTTAGACAAAAAACCAGCCGAAAGTTTTTCCGAACCACAAATAGAAAAAACTGGCAAAGCCTTAATTGATGGCGAACCAGTTGGAAAGACAATAAAAATAAACAAAGAAACCGGAGATATTGCCACCGAAAGTACTCCTAATGAGTTAGTTGAAGAAGTATTTTTTGCCGATCATCACTCCATTTTGTATTACGTAGATAAAGAAGATCCACTTGGACCAGCGCCGGATAATCCAGAAAAAGATCCTCAATTTAGATTATGGGAAGACAGAGTTTTGGAATGGGCAAAAAAACAAGATGAAAATTATAATCCAGAAATATTAAATCAAGCTCAAAATATTTATGATCCAGAAAACATACCAGTTTTTTCAATTAAAAATATTGAAGATAATTCTGTGATTGCTAATGAAAATTTTGTAGTCGAATTACAGGCTACAGCTCCTAGAGGAATTTATAAGGTTGAATATTATATCAATGGAAATTTATTAGATAGAAAAACATCCTATCCCTTTGACTTAAACAAGAACATTTCATTTCTAAATAACGGCTATTATAATTTAAAAGTTATAGTTTGTGACGATGCTTTAAATTGCGCCGAAAAGTCTCTAGAGTTTAATTTAATGTTAGATAAAAACACCGAAAAATTACCATCAAACCTTAATCTAATATATCCCACAAGTGGTTTGGCTTTAAGTTCGGCCGATTTTCCATTACCAATTAAAATGATAGTTACCAATCCAGATCAAATTATTAAGATAGATTTATTTATTAAAGATGAAAACACGGACAGCGTTAACAAAATAAAAACCATAGATGCCATTTTGAATAAAACCATAGAAACAGAGTGGGAAATGTTGCCAGAAAGTGGCACCTATAAACTTTATGCTGAATTCTATGATTGGAACGGTTTGGTTAAAAAAAGCAACCAAGTCACAATAAATATAAATTAGAGAGTTATTAAGACAAATCAAAAATTATCAAATAAAAAAAAGACGGTTGATAAAACTGTCTTTTTTTATTTTAATACTAATAAAAGAAATTAGGTATAAAAATTTTTTTGAGTTGAAACTTTTTTTTCTTTTTTCTTTTCATCAATTTTTGTTCCGATTATTTCTATTATTTGTTTAGAAAAATCTTTTATCTTTTTTTCGTGTTTTTTTCTATTATATTCTTCATCTTCAATAAACAAAACTAAATCTGTCAAAGACTTCCCACCATTTTTTATTTTTTCGGTTTTATTAATATTCTTGTTTTCTAAAGTATTACTAGTTAAATCTAGACAAACCCTAACAAAGTCTTCTTCTCCGTGGTCATTTAAATATTTAAATTTAAAAAAGGCGTCAACACCACAATAATCAAGATGAGATCCGCCAGCAGAATAATATTCTAAGTCAGAATATTCGCCGCTCATCTCTTCTACAATAGTGGCATGCAAGTCATTGGCAAAATCAGTTTTAGGATCACAAGGATCAAATCCATTTGCTTGGCTTTTTTCTATTATTTCAAATTGATCGTTTTCATTAATTTCTCTTAAAAAAATATGTCTATTTTTAACAACGCGTTTGTCCATTATTTCTCTAAGTTTTAAATCAATTTCTCTCGTCAACCGTTCAAACATTTCTTTTTTTTCGTTCTTAAGCCAGACTAAAAAAGACTTTGGATCTTTACAACTTTTGTTTTCAATCAAATAATTTATAGCCAAAAAATCTGTTAACTTTTTTTCTACATTTTCTACATATTTTCGATTATTAATTGATCCTAAATAATTGATTTCCTGTTCAACTCCCCTTTTGTTTTCAAAATTTAAATTATCCATATATTTTAAAAAGTGTCCCCACCACGAATCGAACGTGGATTTAGAACTTAGGAGATTCCCGTTTTATCCATTAAACTATGGGGACAAAAATAAATCAAACAACTTGTTAATATTTAATAATTTAACAAGAGAAGGGGTAAAAGTCAATCACAATTTTTGACAAAAGACTAATATTAGCCTAAAATTATATTATAAATCATGGTCTCATTTAATAAATTAATTCTAAATCTATGTTTAAAAAAGATCAAAATTTTGAAAATTTTACCGAGGCGGAAACAATAATTGGAGAATCGGTTTTAGTAAAGGGAAATTTTGAAAGCAACGGAAATTTAATAATTAATGGCTCTTTGGAAGGAGAAATAAAAACTAGAGGGGCCGTTTTAGTTGGAGAAAAATCAAAAATAAATGCTAATATTTCTGCCCAAGAAATGATGGTTAAGGGCAATATTGTAGGAAATCTTTCCGTTTCAGAATACTTAGCCATTGGCGAAAGTGCTAAAATACTGGGCGACATCGAATGTTCTCAAATATCCATTGAAAGAGGGGCTGAAATAAATGGCAGAGTAATAATAAGTGGTCAAAAAAACAGAAGAGAAGAAAGCTTAGAAACAAACAACGAATAATACTACAAAAATAAAAACAAATTATGAACGTTTTTATTTATGACGCCGTAACAGAAAAATACAAGAAGAAAACCAGAAAATTTGAAGAACAAATAAATAAATTAGGCCTTCAAGGAAAAATTCTTTATTTAAATTCAATTAAAAATCCAGCGGAATCAATAGAAAAAGAAATAAATAGCGGCGCCAAAACAATTATAATACTAGGAAACGATAGAACCGCCAACCTTGTTGTAAATATTTTAGCTAATATTAGCCAAAATATTCCTATTTTTATTGTTCCAATTGGAAAAGATAACTTAATAGCAGAATCCCTGGGAATTGAAAATGAAAAAGATGCTGCCTTTATACTTTCGGCCCGAAGAACCGAAAGCATTAAGCTTGGAAAAATAAATCATTTATTTTTCATAAGTAATTGTCAAATAACCAACAAGGACACCTCTATAAAAATAGACAATTCCTATTCTGTTTTTTCCCAAAAAGAAACAATATATAAGATAGTAAATCTAGCCGATAAAGATCTATTTTCAAAAAACACAAAATCTTCACCTCAAGATGATAGATTGGAATTTTTTGTATTTAATAAAAACAAAGACAAAACCATTTTACCAATAAATAAGGCAATAGAAATAACCAATAACAATTTCAGTATACTTCTAGATAATTCAGTACAAATAAGTTTACCAGCAACAATTTCAATAAGTGATAAAAAAATTACTTTTGTTGTTGGTAAGGACAGGACATTTTAAAATTGTTCTACGTAGAACAATTTTAAATTTATATAAAGTCATATAAAAAACAAAAAAAATATTTTTAAATATAACAACCTAATTATATATAATAAAAAAATGTTCTACGTAGAACATTTTTTTATTATATATTTAAACCAAAAATTTTATTATTCTATTTATTACTTTATAACCTTTACTTCTGGAATTTTGTTTTCGATATCTTTGCTTTTAAAAACTAATTTTTGTTGTAAAGCTGTAAGCAGTGTAGTTAAAAACCAATAAAAAGTTAATCCTGCTGGCATGGTCATGCCTATAAAAACCGTAACTGCTGGCATCACATAAAGCATCTGTTTGTTCATAATAGCGGTCATGCTTTCATCCTTTGAAGATGAACTATCAATAATTGGTTTTTTAGTGCTCATCATTTTTGCTTGCCAAAACTGGGCCAAACCAGCCAAAACAGCCAAAACAACGCTTTTTTCTGCTAAATTAAAGAATCCCAAAGAAATAACGTTTATTGTTTCCGGGTTTTTTACAAAAGAATATAGAAGATCTAAATGATTTTGTGCAAAACCATCACGGAAAACTCTAAAAATAGCTATAAAGAAAGGCAATTGTATTAATAGTGGTAAGCAAGAAGAAAATGGATTAACTTTGTTTTCTTTGTATAAAGACATTAGCTCCATACTAAGGGCTTGCTGGTTGCCTTTATGTTTTTTCTTTAACTCATCAATTTTAGGCTGTAAATCCTGTAGTGCTTTTTGAGATTTTATTGATTTTTTAGATAATGGCAATAATATTAACTTAACAACTATGGTAAGCAATATAATAGCAACCCCTAAATCACCAAAAATATTATATAAAAAAACCAAAAGATTTAATATTGGTTGATAAAAAAATGTTTGAAAAATTTGCATATATTTTACTTAATTAATTATATAAATTATTTTACTGGATCATGCCCCCCCTTATTAAACGGGTTGCACCTTATAATTCTCCAACAAGTCATTATACCCCCTTTAATAACTCCATATTTAGAGAAGGCCTCTATTCCATATTGAGAACAGGTCGGAGTAAAACGACAAAAACCATGCGGATATAAATATTTTAATGGTCCATGATCAAAAGAAAGTGTTTTTTGATAAACACTGATTAAAAAAACAATTGCCTTTCTTGGAAAAAAATATAACTTTTTTAAAAAATCAAACATAAAGATTAAGCTTCTCTAGAGAATCAACTACAGAGTTTTTTAAATCACTAAAATCTAAATCAATAATATTTTTATTTACAATAACAATAACATCAAAACTTTTTTTAATTTTTGTCAAGTCGCTATTTATAATATATCTAATTCTTCTTTTTATTTTGTTTCTAACAACAGCTTTTTTGCTAATCTTAGAGGAAATTATTATACAAAAACGACTCTCTTCCAGGTCGTTTTTTATTACCTTAAACCCTAAAATGTTATTATAAAAACTTCGGCCAATCTTAAAGGCACTTTCTATTTCTTTAGTTTTTCTCAATCTATTTTTTTGATTAAACATTTTATTGTTTATGTTTAACCGCAAGAACTATTTGGTTAATTTTTTTCGTCCTTTTTGTTTTCTTCTTTTTATTACATCTTGCCCATCCTTTGTTCTCATTCTCTTTAAAAAACCATGTTTCTTTTTTGCTCTTTTGGCGTTTGGTTGATACGTTCTCTTTGGCATATTATTATATAAATTACATTTTTATTTAAAAACATCAAAACGAGACGATTTTTTTCGTCCTAGTTTTTATTATATTGGAAAGTTATTTTTTTGTCAATTCGTTCGTTAAATTTGTTATTTTTAAAAAAATAATATAAACTGTATTTTATAATAAGATAATTATAAAAAAATGATAATATCAATTAGCGGTTCTCATGGATCCGGCAAAAGCACAATTGCCAAAATGTTGTCAGAAAAAATGAATTGGCCCAGATATTATATGGGGGGTTTAAGAAGAGAGGCCGCTCTAAAAAAGGGATTAACCTTAGCTGAATATAACAAACTCGGAGAAAACGACCCATCAACAGACCTGGAGGTTGATAACTACCAAAAAGAACTGGGACAAAAGCTTGATAATTTTATAATAGAGGGGCGCACGTCCTGGTATTTTATTCCGCATTCTTTAAAAATATACATAGAAGTTGACCAAAAAATAGGAGCTGAAAGAATATTTGAAAGCCTCAAGAAAGAAAATGACAGAAATGAAGATAAAAATTTAAACAACCTAGAAGATGTTGTTAAAAGCGTTCAAGAAAGATACAAGAGTGATAAAATCAGATACGAAAAATATTTTGGAATTGATGTTTATGATTTAAAAAACTATGATTTTGTGATTAACACCGATAAATTAAGTATTAATGAGGTTTTTGAAAAGGTTTACAATTTTATTGAAAATAAACTAAAAGAAGGGGCATTGACAAAAAATAAATAAAAGCATATTATGTGAAGGAGGAAACATATTTTTCCTTATTTTTTAGTTAAAACTAATTATCTGGTTTATAAAAACTTAAATATATGAAAGACTTAAAAGAAACCATAGAAAATTTAAAACCTGGAATGACTATCAGAGTTTATCAAAAAATAAAAGAATTGAATACCAAAGGAGAAGAAAAAGAGAGGGTTCAATATTTTGAAGGAATTATTATTGCCAAAAAACACGGAAATGAAATTGGTGGAACAATAACTGTTAGAAAAATTTCTGATGGAGTGGGTGTGGAAAAAATATTTCCATTAAACTTACCAACTATCACCAAAATAGAAATCAAAAAGGAAGCATCGGTTAGAAGATCAAAACTTTATTTCTTAAAAAACTCAGATTTTAAAAGAAAATTAAAGGAAAGGGTTGTAAAAAATTCTTAGTAATTTTCCTGAGAGCGGGCGAGTGGTGAAATTGGTAGACACGCAAGCTTGAGGGGTTTGTGGCCATTGTGGCCGTGGAAGTTCAAATCTTCTCTCGCCCACAAGACACAATTTAGGGCGCATAGCTCAGTTGGCTAGAGCACTTCGTTTACACCGAAGGGGTCCAGGGTTCGAGTCCTTGTGCGCCCACTACACAACAAATCATCCAAATTTATTTGGATGATTTTTGTTTTATGTTTGTTTGCACAAGGACTCGAAAGCCGGAGGCGATGTGCGCTTGTGCACCGCCGAGGCCGGGTCGGGGAGCTTGGCGAGCGTAAACTGCGAAGCAGTTAAGCGAGGCTTAGCTACCGTGACCGAGTCCTTGTGCGCCCACATAAAAAACTCACTATAAAGTGAGTTTTTTTATTTTGGTTTTTTAATAAAAATCTATAATTTGATCACTGATAAACCTCTTTTTATCATGTTTTTAACCTCATCATTAGCATTAACATATTGAATGTTTATGTCGGGATGTTCATTTTTAAAGACTCGAAATATTTCATCAACAAAAGCTTGGCCAACTGAAATTACATTTTTAAAATCTAATATTACAGTTTTAAATTTATCTAGCCCCATCATCAAGCGCTTAGCCTGAGATCTTGATACATGGGGATCGTTAGGATCGGAACTCAAAGCCACCGCAACTATTGTTTTGCCGAAGCCGATTTCTTGATCGGCATATTTATCCATTATTTCTTTCGGGCTTTTTTTTGAATAAACAGAAACTATCATTTGTATTAAAGTGCCTTGACCAAAACTCTCTTTTTTTTCATTGGAAAGACACCAGTCTTCGTTTTCAAAACCATAATACATATCACTGGAAAGTATCGAAAAATGATCAAACACCCTTGAAGTAAAAAAAATACCTTCACCCGTATGTTTGGTTGGATCAGTAGTAAACTTTCCCTTAGACAAATGGAGAATTGACTCTCTAACAGAATCTAAACATAAAGCTTCTTGAATTTTTTTAAAAATTCCCACACCATTGTCCATTATAATAATTATTATTTTATTATTAACTATTTGAATCTTACTATGTATAACGGTACCACCGGAATGATCAATTGCGTTATTATACATTTCTGTAAAACCATAATTAACAATTTTTTGAACATTGTTATCATATTTCAAAATCATTGGTTTAACATATTTTGACCAAACCTTATCCTCCTCTAGTCCCGATTTTATTTTGAGACTAAATTCAATTTTGTCGCCACCAATCAAAAAATAACGAACCGATCTTGTATGTCCAACTTTTATAATATTGCCCTTTTTCACTTCTTCAGCAACATACAAATAAGCACCCTGTCTTGAAATACCAAAATTTTCCGCCACTAAAGCAACAATATTTCCGGGGTGTTGAGATATATTTTTATAGATAAATTCTTTAATTTTACCTTTTTTTTTGTTCATATTTATATTGTAAAGTAAAATTATACTATTGTCAAGTAAACTTTATCTTATTGTAAAGCAAACGAAAAAACCATTGGCTCACTTAAATTGCCGCTATTTCACCACACGACTAAAGTAAATTTATTTAAATTTTTATATCAGTTGTTCAAAATCATTTATCTGCTTATTTTAAATATTTTCCAAAAAGCTCTAACCAAAAATTCATTAATACACATTATATAAAAATAGAGCTTTTTATCTTTATGTTTTTATTATAACAAAAAAGAAAAACTAAAAAATAATTTTAAAAAAATATAAACTTATTTTATAAAAATTTTTAAACCCCTCATAAAAACAAAAAAAACTTATTCACATCTTATAAACAATTGCTAAACAAAAAAAGTAATTGTTCAAAGTCGTTTTTTTTACTATAATGAAAATAATTTTTAGACTTAAAAAAAGAACTATGACCAACGATCAAATTTGGCAAGCCGTTCTTGGCGAACTAGAAATAGGAATATCTAGAGCAAACTTTATTACCTGGTTCAAAAACACTTTTATATATAGTATAGAAGAAGAAATTGTAACCATCTCGGTTCCCAACGATTTTGCCAAAAGATGGTTGGAGCAAAAATATTATAAAGCTATAAAATCTTCTTTAGAAAAAATAACCGAAAAAAAAATAAAAGAAATTGTTTATAAAATAAACTTAGAAAAAAAAGAATCTTCATCAAAAGAACAAAAAAATGATCATGGGGAAAATAAAAACGAAGTTGAAAAAACAAAAGAACCAACCGAAAAAGAAACAACCAAGGAAAATCACGAACAAAAAATTAATTTAGGCAACTCTGGCCTTAATCCTAAATACTCTTTTACTAGCTTTATTATCGGCAAGGCCAACGAGTTGGCTTGTGCTGCTTGCCAGGCAATTATAAAAAATCCAGGAAAATCTTATAACCCATTATTTATATATGGTGGTGTTGGTCTCGGAAAAACTCATTTACTGCAAGCAGTAGGAAACGAATTTATTAAAATGAGCAAAAAGGTTTTATATACTACCAGTGAACAATTTACCAACAACTATATTGATTCCATTAAAAGTGGCCGAGCAAAAGAATTCAAAAATCTTTATCGTAACGTTGATTTGCTTTTAGTAGACGATGTTCAGTTTATGGGTGGAAAAGACGGAACCCAAGAAGAGTTTTTTCATACCTTTAATCAATTACAACAAGGAGACAAACAAATTATTCTTTCTTCTGACAGGCCCCCAAAGGCCATACCAGCCATTGAAAAGAGGTTAATTTCTCGCTTTGAATCAGGAATGGTGGCCGACATAGGAAAACCCGACATTGAAACTAAAATAGCAATTTTAGAAAAGAAAGCCAGAGAAAGAAATTATATATTAGAGGAAGAAATATTAAAATATATTTCTAACAGCATTCAAAATAATATAAGAGAACTAGAGGGGGCCCTAAACAAGGTAATTGCCTATCACGAATTTCACAATATTAGCCCAAATATCAGAACGGTTAAAAACATTTTAAACGACCTAACCAACAATAACCAAATAAAACCCATTATACCAAAAGACATAATAGAGGTTGTTTGCCAATATTATAATATCAGCAATAAAGATCTTCTCGGAGAAAAAAGAAAAAAGGAATTGGTTTTGCCAAGGCAGGTTGCCATTTTCTTAATGAGAGAGGAGCTAAACACCTCTTACCCAACAATAGGAGAAGAACTCGGAGGAAGAGACCATACAACCGCCATACACTCCTATAACAAAATAAACAAAGAAAAAGAAGAAAACGAAAAACTAAATCAGGAAATTATATCTATTAAACAACTTTTATACGGATCATTATAACGAACAACTTGTTAATAAAGAGTAAAAAGAAATTAATAAACTGTTAATCGGTGGTTGAAAAATAAAAAATATTTTGTGTAAAAACTATTAATAAAAAATTAAAAGATGTTAATAAAAAAAATAAAAAATATTTTATCAACAAAAAATCATACTTCAATCAGAAAAAATTAACAAGAAAGTTAACAGGCAAAATTTAAAAAAACACCAACAAAAAAATAGAAAAAAACCAATTATAAAAGTTATCAACAATCCTTATTATAGTTATTAATTTATATATATTAAATTTATAAAAAATATGAGACTAATTAGTCTAAAAGAAAATTTAAAACAAGGATTAAACATAGTTGGACACCTCACAACTAAAAATATTAATTTGCCAATTTTAAATAATATTTTGTTTAGAGCTAAAAAAGAGGGCTTGGAGTTGGTCTCAACTAATTTAGAAATTAGTATAGTTCACTTTTTAAGATCAAAAGTCGAAGAAGAGGGTGAATTTACCGTTGATTCTAGAATAATAAATGAATATGTTTCTTTGCTTCCAGAAGAAAAAATAGAAATAGAAACAGTAAATGATGAGTTAAAAATAAAGTGTAAAAACTATAGAACAAAAATAAATACACAAACAAGCGTTGATTTTCCGCTTATACCAACCATTGAAAATGAATCTTGTTTTTTTGTTAAAACAAGTGATTTTAAAAAAAACATTGGGAGCGTTTCTTTTGCCGTTTCTTCTGGCGAGGGTAGACCAGAAATATCTGGCATCTTTTTTTCTTTTGTTGATAAAGATCTTTTTTTGGTTGGAACGGATAGCTATCGCTTAGCTGAAAGAAAAATTGATTTTAAATCAGACAAAGATTTAAATGGAAAAAAAATAATAGTCCCGATAAAAACAATACAGGAGGTTGTAAGAATTTTAAATAATTTTAAAGAAGATGAACAAATAGAAAATATGGATAGCATTAAAATCTGCTTTAACGACAATCAAATTTCCTTTTCTTTTGGATCTTCTCTTTTAGTTTCTAGGTTGATAGTTGGCAGTTATCCTGATTATAAGCAAATAATCCCTAGTAATAAAAAAACCGAGTTGTTAGTAGACAAAACCGAAATAACTAGGGCTATAAAGACGGCGGGGCTTTTTTCTAAAACAGGAATAAATGACGTTGGTCTTTCTGTTAAAAAGGATAAATTAATTATTTTTTCAAACTCTTCACAGGTGGGGGAAAATTTTATTGAAATAGACTGTAAAACAAAAGGGGAGGAGGTAGAATTGTTTATAAACTATAAATATCTTTTGGAGGGTTTAAATAATGTTTTCGGAAAAGATATTTTGTTTTCTTTTCTTGATCAAAACACCCCCTGTAAGATACAAACAAAAGAAGATGAAAAATTCTTGTATATTGTCATGCCAATAAGACAGTAAAAGTATTGCTAAGTTGACCTAAATAAGTTATAATTTAATTGTTAAGAATATTTAAAAATAATAAAAATTAATTTTAATTTTTATGAATGACAAAAAAGAAATTAAAATCGGTAAGGACTTCGCTTCTTTGGTTACCGGTTTCGTTTTGGGCTTTTTAATCGCCTTTGCGATTTGTTGGAACACAATCTCTTATATTATAAGAGTTGCAATGGAAAAATAATTTTTTTCTTAAAAAAGCCGTTTTTAAATAGACGGCTTTTTTGGGCTTATAGCTCAGTTGGCTAGAGCGCTTGCATGGCATGCAAGAGGTCATGGGTTCAAGTCCCATTAAGTCCACTAAAAATGTCCATTATTTTGTGGACATAAATCGTTTATTCGTTGTATTTTTGCTAAAATTAGCAGAAATTTTTTAGTTAATAAATTGTGGAAAAGGTATAAAAAATCAACACTTTTATTAAAAAAATGATTAAAAAAGAAAGCAAAACAAAAAGTAATAAGAAGTTTTATTTGGTTTCGGTTGATATGGGATATGGCCATCAAAGGGCGGCTTATCCGTTTTTAGATTTAGCAGAGGGCGGCGTTATTACTGCCAACAATTATTTGGGTGCAAGTGAAGAAGAAAAAAAAATTTGGGAAAAAGACAGAATTAATTATGAAGCAGTTTCAAAATTTAAAGCCATTCCCGTGGTTGGCGATGCGGTTTTTTCTATAATGGATTATTTTCAAAAAATAGATCCGTTTTATCCCAGGAGAGATTTGTCGGAAACAAGTTTTCAACAAAAACATTTTTTAAAAAAGGTAAAGAGAGGCGTTGGAAAAAACTTAATCAACGAATTAAATAAAAAACCATTACCACTGTTAACTACTTTTTTTGTGGCTGCTTATTTTGCAGAATATTATAATTATCAAGGAAAAATTTATTGTGTTATTTGTGATTCTGACATATCTCGAGCTTGGGCACCTGTTGACCCAGCAAACAGTAAAGTTTTTTATTTAGCACCGAACACAAGAGTTAAGGAAAGACTTGTTCTCTATGGCGTTAAAGAGCAAAATATTTATGTTACTGGATTTCCCCTCCCAAAAGAAAACATTGGAGATGATCAAAAAATTTTAAAACAGGACCTTATAAAAAGATTGTCAGTTTTAGATCCATTCTTAGCTTATCGAAATAAATACGAAAAGTTGATAGAAGCTTATCTTTGTCCAAAATGTAAAATAGAAAAACCAAGCAGACCACTAACCTTAACATTTGCCGTCGGCGGTGCCGGTGCTCAAAAGTATCTTGGCAGGACAATACTTAGAAGATTAAAAAATAAAATTATTGAAAAAAAGATAAAATTAAATTTGGTTGCTGGATCGAGAAAAGATGTTTATGATTTTTATACTAAGGTTTTAAAAGAAGAATTTCTGCACAACAATGAAATGGTAGAAATTATTTATAATCCAGATAAAATGGAATATTTTAAGAAATTTAATCTATCACTAAGAACAACCGATATTCTCTGGACAAAACCATCAGAACTTAGTTTTTATTCTGGGTTGGGTCTTCCAATTATAATGTCAGAGCCAATAGGTTCTCAAGAAAATTATAATCGTCGTTGGCTTTTAGGAATTGGGGCCGGTGTTGATAGTAAAAATCCAGAATATGTAGATGAATGGTTGTTTGATTTTTTAAATTCTGGCTGGCTAGCAGAGGCTGCTATGAGAGGTTTTTTAAATGCTCCTAAAATGGGAACATATAATATAGAAAATATTATTCTCCACGGAAAAATAAACGAAATAGAAAAAACGAGAATAATGTAAATATTATGAATTGGATAATTTTAACGATTGTTTCCTATTTAATGTTGGCTGTTGTTAATTTAGGGGATAAGTTTGTTGTTGATAAGCTTTTAAAAAGCAGTAAAGCCTATGCTTTTACTATTGGTGTTTTAGGGTCGCTGGTTTTTTTATTAGCACCTTGGTTTTTGGAATGGCCAGGTGTTTTTTTATTAGTGGTAAATTTTTTGGCGGGAGCATTTTTTGTTTTTGCTCTTTGGCTAATGTATGAATCACTAAAAAATGGAGAGGCTTCAAGGGTGGTGGTTGTGATTGGTGGGGTGGTTCCAATTTTTACAATAATTTTTTCAATTCTATTTTTAAAAGAAACTTTTAGCAAGAATCAATGGTTTGGAGTTTTGTTATTAATAATTGGAACTTTTATAATTTCCTTTATAGTTAGTAAGAAAAAAAAGGTTTCTGTTTTTTTGGCTAAATTAAAAATTTTTTTTAAAGGAGCTTACCCTAAAAAGTGGTTATTTTTTTCAATAATGGCTGCTTTCTTTTATTCATTGTTTTTTATAACTACCAAATATGCATATGAACAACAAAGTTTTTTTAGCTCTTTCATTTGGATAAGGCTAGGAGGTTTGTTTGTTTCTCTTTTGTTTCTGGTGGATAAAAAAACCAGAATAGAAATTTTCAAAAGTTTTAAGAAAAAAGAAAAAACCCCAGCTAAAGTTGGAAAAGGCTTTATAATTTTTAATCAATTACTTGGTTCAGTCGCTTTTATAATCCAGAATTACGCAATTTATTTAGGACCAGTGGCATTGATAAACGCCTTGCAGGGCGTACAGTATGCTTTCTTGCTAGTTATTGGAATCTTTTTTTCTTTATTTTTTCCAAAAATATTAAAAGAAGATGTTTCTTCTAGTATAATTTTAAAAAAGGTTTTGGCAATTTTAATTATTGGTTTTGGTTTATTTTTTATAACTATATGATTTCTTTTATAAAAAAAATTATTGGTTTTGTAATTTTTTGCTTGTTGTTTGGATTATTTCTTTTTTACGTTCTTAAATTTCCTAAATATTATCCAAAAAATATGCAAGAAGAGTTGCCGACAGATTTTTTTGGGGTAACTTATTCTAAAAAATATGCCGAAGAATTGGGGTTAGATTGGAAAGCGGTTTATTTAAAAATGCTTGATGATTTGGATATAAAATATATTAGATTGCCGGTCTATTGGGATGATATAGAAAAAAAAGAAGGCGTTTTTGATTTTAGTGATTATGTTTTTATGATCGAGGAGGGAGAAAAAAGAGATGTCGATTTTATTTTGAGTTTTGGCATGAGAACGCCTCGCTGGCCAGAATGCCATATTCCTGAGTGGATAAATATTTTAGATGAAGAATATTTAAAAGAAAAAACCACAACAATGCTTGAGTCGGTGGTTAATACTTTCAAAAAATATGAATCTATATCTTATTTTCAAGTCGAAAATGAGCCACTTTTAAATACTTTTGGTATTTGCCCTAAGTCTGATTATGATTTCTTAAAAAAAGAAGTAGATTTGGTGAGGAAGCTGGATGCCAAACCTATTATAATTTCAGCGACTGGAGAGTTGAGCTTGTGGTCAAGAGAAACTGATATCGCCGATGTTTTTGGCACCACAATGTATCGAGTTGTGCATAATCCTTTTTTGGGATATATCAAATATCCGTATAACGAAGGTTTTTATAAAACAAAAGCTGAAATATTAAAACTGAATGTAGATAATGTTTTTATAGTTGAATTACAGGCTGAGCCATGGTTGTCTATGGAAAAAATATTAGATGTTAATAATCGCGAATATTTAGAATCTTTTAGTCTTGAGCAGTTTAGAGCTAACGCAAGGTTTGCCGCCAACACTGGCTTTAGAAGAGCCTATCTTTGGGGTGTTGAGTGGTGGTATTTTAGAGATATTGTGGCTGATGATTCTAGTTATTTAGACTTGGCCAGGGAAATTATAAAATAATATGTTATCAATAATAATTCCAACATTAAATGAAGAAAAATATTTGGGCAAAATACTTGATTTGATAAAAGAACAATCTTTCGTCGACTATGAGATCATAATTTCTGATGGCGACTCAGAAGATAAAACCGTTGAAATAGCCCAAAAATATAATTGCAAAGTTGTTTTGGGTGATAAAAACAAAAGACACGCCTCAATTCAAAGAAACAATGGAGCCGACATTGCTCAGGGGGATGTTCTCTTGTTTTTTGATGCTGATACGAGATTTTATGATAAAGATTTTTTAAAAAAAACCTTGGAAGATTTTAACAAAAGAAAGCTCGGAATAGCTGCTTTTTATTTAGATTTTGAATCAAACAAATTTTTTTATAAGTTTTATTATTGTTTTTATAATTTTTTTGCTTTTTTGGCTCAATGTATAAAGCCTGTTGGTTTGGGTGCTGCCATCATTGTTAAAAAAGATATTCATAAAAAAATTGGTGGCTTTAAAGATTATGTTTTTATTGGCGAGGACCAACATTATTGTGAACAAGCGGCAAAATTTTCTAAATTTAGGCTAATCAAAAAAACCAAAATATTTTTTTCTACCAGAAGGTTTGAGAAAGATGGTCGTTGGAAACTTTTTTTTAAAATCTTATATGGAAGCTTATATGTTTTGTTTTTTGGTCCAATGAAAAAAAAGATAATTGATTATGATTTCGGCAAATATTAATAAAATTAGTTTTTAAAATAAAAAAACAGGCCTAGACCTGTTTATTTTTTTGTTAACCAAAAAAGTGAGTTGTATCCCAAAAAGCAGCAAACACCTATGAGTAACATAAATTTTATTCCCAAACCACTTCCTAATATTATTCTGGAGGCGATAACCACAATCACAGAAATGGTAAATGCTAGGTCGTTTTTTCTGGGAAAGTTAACAAAAACTAATGGTAGACAAAATTCGAGTAAAAAGGAAATTAAAAATCCAGAACTACAACCGATAGCTCCCAGAGCCAAAGAAATATATATAGTCTCCATGTCGTTTATTTTTTAATGAACTTTTATTTTTTTGAACTTTTTATTTTTCAATTATATTTAACACTTCTTTTTTCTTTTTTTCCATTATTTCTCTATTAACTGCCTCTAAATTTAGTCTCATTTTATTTTCTGTGTTTGACCCCCTGACGTTGAACCAAAAATCTTTAAAAGAAACACTCAGTCCATCGAGCTTGTTTATTTTACCATTTTTATATTTTTTTTCTAGGGCTTTAAAAACTTTTTCTTTATCTTTTACCTCCCTGTTTATTTCGCCAGAGTGAAAATATTTTTTATATATTTTAACTTGTTCAGAAATCTTTTGGTCACTAGCCGAAAATTCTTGTAGAAGTTTCAAAATAACTATATTTGGAACTTCAAAACAACCAATCGGCATGTTTAAGAAAAAATGACCGGAAGATTCCCCGGAAAAATATATATTTTCTTTAAGCATTTGTTCTTTAATTAAAGAGTGCCCGACTCTAGTTTTTGTTGGCTTTCCATTGTTTTCTAAAATTAAATCCTCGGTTATTTTTCCAGGACGAACATCAAAACCAATTTTAGACTTAGGTTTTTCTTTCAGAAAAAATTTAGACAAAAGACCTCTAATAATTGATTGATCAATCAATTCTCCTTCATTGTCTATAAAAAATATTCTATCTCCGTCTCCATCGGTTGTTATCCCTAAGTCAGCTTTTTGTTTTATAACTTCTTTTTTTATTTGTTCTAAATTTTCTTCTTTAATTGGGTCCGCTTCGTGGGCCGGAAAATTGCCATCTAACTTAAAATTTATTTTTATCAATTTCCCTGGTAAATGTTTAAAAAGTTCATTTATAAACAAACCACCAACTGCATTGGCCGGATCAACTACTATTTTTAAAGGTTTTATCTTTTTAATATTTCCGTGTTTTAAGTCGTGTTTAATTTGATCTTTTAAAACATTCTTTTTCTTATTTAGCTTTCCTTTTGTTTTAGATTTTATTAAATTTCCACTAATTATTTTTTCTTTTAGAAACTCTATGCCGGTGTTACCGCTAATTGGGATTGCTCTTTCCCTGGTTAGCTTAAAACCATTCCACTCTTTTGGATTGTGTGAAGCGCTGACCATTATTCCGCCGTCGTATTTGTAATTAGCCACAGCAAAATAAAAGGTTGGTGTTGATGTGGTTCCGATATCAGACACATCCACCCCAGCGTCTAAAAGCCCCTTAATTAAATGTTTTTTTAAAGAAGGGGATGAAATTCTCATGTCTGAGCCAACTATAATTCTTAGTTTTTTCGCAGAGTTATTTTTTTTAAGATCTTTTTTTCTAAGTTCAACGTAGGCCAACCCGAGATTATAGGCTGTTTTTTCGTCTAAATCTTTTTTATATACCCCCCTAATATCATAGGCTTTAAATATTGTTGGATTGGTTTGCATAATTTTTTAGTTATGTTTTTTTCTAATTATTAAATAAATTGATCCTAGGCCAATAATTATACTGGTCAGAGAAAATGCCCAGCCGACAAAGGGCAAATTAAACAGTAAAAACACAATAATTAAACCACTAAAAATTTTTAGATAAACATTAGCGCTTCTCTTTTTAAATTTTTCAAAAATATAAGCTCCGACAAACATTGAAATCAGAATTCTGCTTAAAAAGATTGCTATTGCCCAAAAAATTAATCCAATTAAAGCTATTGGAAATCCGATAACTGTTAAAGAAACAATTAAGAAGGCTATTGGACCAAGCAACAATATTATAGACCCAGGCAATATTAGATTGTATTTTTTTTCTAGAATAACTTTTTTAAATTTTTCAACCTTATCTTTTAGTAGATGGTTCAAGAGAACGGCGATTAAAAAGGAAGATAAAATAGAATAAATTATTTTTCCTAAATCGTTTTTTTGGTTTCCTTGTTTCTCGGGGTTTTTATGTTTTATTTCCCCTTTGACAACCCCATCTTTCATTTTAGCTGAATTTCCACTTCTATATTCCAGCTTACCACCAACAGTTGCCAATTCGCCAAACTCTAAACTGCTAGAATATTTTTTTCTTTTAATATTATCAACGACTAAATTAATATCTTTTTCTATTTGACCATTTATTAAAGTATTATAGGAGCCGCCATGTACATTGCCATTAATTTTACCATTTAATTCTGCTCCGATTGTTTTTATCAACAAATCTTGTCCAACAAAACTATTTTTGTTTAAAACAATTGTTTCTCCCAAAAAATTAATATTTTTTCCGATAGTGCCATTTATATTTCCCACATTAGAAATAGCTCTTAAGCTCCCATCTATTTGGCCATTTACTACTAGGTTTTGCGAGACACCTATTAAATCACCCTTAACTTGACCATTAATTTGGATGTTAGACGCAACACCAATTAAATCACCGGTAACTTGCCCCTCAACATTAATGCTTTTGCCACTGAAATAAAGATTTCCTTCTACTATTTCATCTTTAGCAACGTAAATAAAGTCGGCTGATTTTATAACATAAGCCTGACCGATTGATGGAATAAAAAATAAGAAACTAAATGCCAATAAATAAATAATTTTTTTCATAGTTTATGTTTTTGAATTTTTAAGTTATAATTATTTAAGCCACAAAATGTGGCATGTTTGTCTATATTATAAAATAAAAGTATGCAAGAAGCAATATTAGAAATTATAAATCAGATTTCCAAAATAAAAAATTTAGAAGATTTCAATGTTTTAAAAAGATTATTGTCTAAGAAATATAAATTAAAACTTTTATTAAACTCCGATGTTTTAAAGGAGTATTTTTTATTAATTAAAAAAAATAAAATTAGCAAGGATTGGCAAAAAAAGCACGGAGATTTTTTTGTTTCTCTTTTAAAAAAGCGAGCAGTAAGAACCCTTTCCGGTGTGGCTCCGGTTGCTGTTCTAACAAAGCCCTATCCTTGTCCCGGAGAATGTGCTTATTGTCCTAAAAAACCAGACGTCCCTGTCAGTTATCTGCCTAACGAACCAGCCGTTATGAGAGCCATTCGTTTAAAATACAACCCTTATTTACAAACTGTTTTTCGTCTTAGAGCTTTGGAAAATAACGGGCATCAACCCAATAAAATAGAATTAATAGTTATTGGTGGAACTTGGAGTTATCTGCCAGAAAAATATAAATATTGGTATATACTCAATTGTTTTAAAGCTGCTAACGATTATCAAAAAATAAAAAAAGAAATTAACATTGAAAAAAGCGAGAAACAGATTCAGCCTAAAAAAATTCTTAAATATTTATATTCTAACAAATTGAGATTAGAGGAAGTAAAAGATTTACTAAAAACAGAGCAGAAAAAAAACGAAAAAGCTAAATATAATATAATTGGCTTAACCCTAGAAACAAGACCAGATTATTTAGATGATAAAGAGTTGTGGCAAATGAGAGAACTTGGTTGTACGCGAGTTGAAATTGGTGTTCAGGCTGTCGACGATAAAATATTAAAATTAAATAAAAGAGGTCATGATGTAAAAACAATTGCTGAGGCGACTAAAAAATTAAAACAATTTGGTTTTAAAGTTACTTATCATTTTATGCCGGCCCTTCCTGGCTCCAATCCTAGAAAAGATATAAAAATGTTTCAGGAGCTTTATAGTGATGAGAGGTTTCAACCCGATCAAATTAAATTTTATCCAACCACGGTTGTTAAAGATAGTCTGTTATACCGTTGGTGGAAAGAGGGAAAATATAAAGCATATTCAGACAAACAACTAGAGAAAGTGATAATTGAATCCAAAAAAATAGTGCCAGTTTATACCAGAATAATTAGATTAATTAGAGACATTCCCGGGGAATCAATTGAGGCTGGAAATAAAATTACTAATTTAAGACAAGTAATGAAAGACAGGGGTGTTGTTTGTAATTGTATTAGATGTCGCGAAGCAAAAGATAAGCTGATAAATGAAAAAGATTTGAAGTTAAATATCTTAAAATATAAATCTTCCGGCGGAGAAGAATATTTTATTAGTTTTGATAGTTTAGATAAAAAAATATTATATGGTTTTTGTCGTTTGAGAATTGATAGAAATAGTAAGATTAGCTCGGCCATTGTTAGGGAATTGCATGTTTATGGACAACTTGTGCCGGTTGGTGACAAAAAGAAAGTACAGCATAGTGGTTTAGGTAAAAAACTTATGGCTGAAGCTGAAAAGATTGCTCAAAAAAATAAATTTAAAGACTTGGCCGTTATTTCTGGGGTTGGTGTTAGAGGGTATTATAGGAAGTTGGGGTATAAATTAAAAGATACTTATATGGTTAAAAATTTTTAACTTAATTTATTTTTTTGTTTTTAGAAAAAGATAAACAGATTCAATTATTTTTATAAGACGCAAAATGTGCTAAAATAAGTTTGTAGTTTATAATTAGTAATCAATATAATATATGCCAAGTTTTGAAAATTTAAAAAATATTGATCAAGAAATTCTTGATTTAATAAACAAGGAGACAAACAGACAAGAAGATGAATTAGAGCTAATTGCTTCTGAAAATTATGCCTCTCAAGCTGTTTTGGAAACAATGGCTTCATCTTTAAATAACAAATATAGTGAGGGATATCCAAATAAAAGATATTATGGGGGCAATTCTGTTATTGATGAAGTAGAAACTATAGCCATTGAAAGATTAAAAAAACTTTTTGGTGCCGAACATGCCAATGTTCAGGTTTTATCTGGCTCTCCGGCTAACGCTGCTGTTTATATGGCTTTTTTGGAACCAGGTGATAAAGTTTTGGGTCTAAAATTGGACCACGGAGGACATTTATCTCATGGTCATAGTGTTAATTTTTCTGGCAGATTATATAATTTTGTTCAATATGAGGTAGCTGAAAATGGAATAATTAATATGGAAAAAGTTCGAGAGGTGGCATTAAAGGAAAAACCCAAAATGATAGTTGCTGGCTTTAGTGCTTATTCCCGTGATTTAGATTGGAAAAAATTTAAAGAGATTGCCGACGAAATTGGTGCTTATACTTTTGCTGACATTGCTCATATTGCCGGCCTTATTGCTGGTGGATGTTTAAGTAGTCCGGTCCCCTATTTTGATGTGGTGTCTAGTACAACCCACAAAACTCTTCGCGGTCCACGTGGAGCCTTTATCTTGTGCAAAGAAAAATTTGCCAAACAAGTTGATAGAGCTGTTTTCCCTGGAATGCAGGGTGGGCCACATGATCACATAACAGCAGCTAAAGCGGTTGCCTTTAAAGAAGCCCTTAAACCAGAATTCAAAATTTATTCAGAGCAAATAATAAAAAACGCTAAAACCATGGCTAGTAAATTTATAGAACTAGGCTACGATATAGTCTCTGGTGGAACAGATAATCACTTAATGGTTGTAGATTTAAGAAATAAAAATATTTCTGGTCTAGAAGCAGAACAGGCTCTAGAAAAAGCAGGAATTTCCGTTTCTCGCTCTACTATTCCTAATGATCCGGCCCCTCCAATGAAGCCATCAGGAATAAGAATTGGAACTCCAGCCATCACTACTCGTGGTTTTAAAGAAAATGAAGTTTTGCAAACAACAGAATTAATAGATTTGGTCTTGAAAAATAAAAATGATGATAATGCTTTAAACGAAATCAAAGAAAAAGTAAAAAATCTTTGTGCAAAGTTCCCTATTTATAAAAAATAATTTTAGGTTTATTTCTTTATTATAATAAAATATAATATTTAAAAATTACTTTTTAAAATATTAATTCTAAAAAGTGATTTAATTTTATGTTAAGCACCAATAAAAAGGCTTTCACCCTCATCGAACTTTTAGTAGTAATAGCTATTATTGGAATACTGGCTACTCTAGCAGTGGTGGCCTTACAACAGGCTAGACAAAACGCTAGAGATGCTAAAAGAATGGCTGATATGAAACAACTTCAAACTGCCCTAGAATTGTTTTTTAGTGAAAATAGCCGTTATCCGACAGCCGATGAGTGGAATGGAGGTGTTATTGTTTCTTCTTCTTCGCAGGAAATATTTATGTATTCTATTCCTTTGGCTCCATCGCCAGCCGATGGCAACTGTTTAGAAGCCTCTAATACTTATGTTTATATTCCCAGAGATAATGGGTCTAGCTATACTATAGATTTTTGTACCGGAAAACAAGTGTCAGACCTACCCGAAGGAGCTAAGCAAATGACACCGGGGGGAATAATAATCGGTAGTAGTGAATTTAGCGAACCATCAGATCCTTTTGCTGGAACATCAGGTACTTTTACAGACACAAGAGATAGCCAAACATATAATTGGGTAAAAATAGGAACACAAGTTTGGATGGCAGAAAATCTTAATTATGATAATGGCTGCTCTTCTGTCACATGGGTAAATGGTTCGGATGAGGGTTGGTGTGGTTGTTATAATAACAATTCTAGTAATTGTAATTTGCACGGAAAACTTTATTAATGGAGCTCTGCCATGAACGGAGAAACAGTAGAGGGTAGTCAGGGAGCCTGTCCTAATGGTTGGCACGTCCCTACTCACTATGAATTTACTGATTTGGAAAGAACTGTTTGTTCTCTTCTGGGTAATTCTAATTGTGAAATTCAATTTCCTAAAGACACCATCACAATAGAACAAAGAGGAACAAATGAAGGTGATTCTTTAAAAAGCGATTCTTGGTGTTATGACTTTCTTGGCTGTGCTCAGAGTGGTTTTAATTTGTTGCCTTCCGGGTACAGAAATAGTGTAGATGGCTCTTTTTATAATTTTGGCAGCGGTGCAGACCTTTGGCTGTCGTCTGGTGATTTATACCCATGGCAACGCGATTTAAGCATTTTTGATTCGTTTATTTATCGTGATACATATTACAGACCGTTTGCTTATTCTGTGAGATGTATAAAGGATTAACTTTCTATAAAAGGGTTTTTGACAGTAAGGTTTTTTTAATCTAAAATATAAACACAACAAAGCTCCTTATGGGGCTATGTTTGTTTTAATAATTATAAATAAGATGAAAATAATAGATGGGAAAAAAATAGGTGAGAAAATTAAAGATAGCATAGCCAAAGAGGTTTTTGATTTAATTAAAAAGAACGAAAGAAGACCAAACCTATCAATAATTTTAGCAGGAGATAGAAGTGATTCTCGTCTCTATGTTTCACTTAAGGAAAAATCGGCCAAAGGGGTCGGAATAGATACAAATTTATACTTAATTGACGAAACAGACGGCCAAGAAAATCTTATAAAAACTATAGAATTTTTAAATAATGATAAGAGTGTTGATGGTATTTTAATTCAACTCCCACTTCCTAAAAAATTTAATACCGAAGAGGTTTTAAAAAAAATTAATCCAACAAAAGATGTTGATGGTTTTTGCTTTGACCGACCAAAGGAGATTTTGTCACCAGTGTTGATGGCTATTAAAGAAAGTTTAGATTGTGTTAATAATAGCTTTAAAAAAGAATCAGCCTTTTTGTTTTATAATTCAGAAATATTTAAAGAAGAGGTAAAAAATTTTTTAGAAAAATCCAATATTAAAATCGACTCAATCTGCTCAGAAGAGTTTAATAAAATTAAAAATAATCAAAGCGATCTTGATAAAATAAAAAATAGAGTTAAATCTTGTGATATTTTAATTACGGCTGTTGGTAATCCGCATTTCATTAATAAAGATTTTTTAAAAAATAAAATGATTATTATTGATATTGGAATTACGACTAAAGATAAAAAAGTTTTTGGTGATGTTGATTTGTCTGAAACGGAAAATTTAGATCTTATTGCTACCCCAGTTCCAGGAGGTATTGGACCAGTTACCGTTGCTTGTGTTTTAAAAAACACCCTAACAGTCTATAAATTAAAAAACAAATTATAATGACTAGCCTGATTAATTCAAAAAAAACAGAAATAAAGAATCTCTTAAAGAAATATTATAATTTCGAAAATTTTCGCTTAGGACAAGAACAAGCTATCGATAATATTTTAGAGAAAAAAGATACGGTGGTTGTTATGCCAACCGGTGGTGGCAAGTCTTTGATTTTTCAATTACCAGCTTTGGTTTTAGAAGGGGCGACAATTGTTGTTTCCCCTCTTATTGCTTTAATGAAAGATCAAGTTGAGTCTTTGACAAGATTAGGCATACCAGCTACTTTTATTAATTCTTCTATTTCTCTGTCGGAAACCAATAAAAGGTTGGAAGAAATTAAAAATGGTTTTTACAAAATTATTTATGTAGCTCCCGAAAGATTCTATAGTCTTCCTTTTTTGCAATCTTTGTCAGAAGTAGAAATTTCTCTTTTTGCCATTGACGAAGCTCACTGTATTAGTTCTTGGGGGCATGATTTTAGACCAAGTTATTTAAAATTAAAAACAGCTATTGAGATTTTAAAAAAACCAACTGTTGTGGCTTTAACAGCAACCGCTACGCCAGAAGTGAGAGAAGATATAGTTAAGCAATTAAATTTAAATAATCCAGACGTTATTGTCACTGGATTTGCTAGAGAAAATATTCAATTCGGAGTTATTCATTCGAGCACCAATCGAAAAATAGACTTTATTTTAGATGCAATATCTGGAGCAAATGGTGGTTCTGGTATAGTTTATGTTGGAACCAGATCAAAGGCCGATGAAATATTAGAAAGACTACTGGAAAACGGAATAGAGGCGGTGGCTTATCATGCTGGAATGGATAATGAAAGTCGTGATTGGGTTCAAAACAATTTTATGAGTGGCGAGGCTCAAGTTGTTGTGGCTACTAATGCCTTTGGAATGGGAATAAATAAGTCGGATATAAAGTTTGTTATTCATCACGACATGCCAGGAACAATTGAAGCATATTATCAAGAGGCTGGCAGGGCTGGTCGAGACGGAACTCCTAGTTTTTGTTTACTTCTTTATTCCCCTAGTGATAGATATTTAAGAGAATTTTTTATTAAAGGAGATAATCCTTCCCCAGAATTAATTGTAAAGGTATATCAAACACTTTTAAACAAAGAAGAAGATGCTGTCAAAGGCTCTATTTTACTTACCTATGCTGAATTATCAAAGGAGCTTTCAGAAAATGTTCCTGATATGGCCATTGGAACGGCTTTAAAAATTTTAGAAAAAGAAGGATATCTGTCCAGGCCTAACGATAAAAATGGTAGCGCTTTTTTAAAAACAAAGGTTGACTTTGGGACTTTACTGAGCTCCCTTAGTTCTAGATCAAAGATTCAAATTGAAGCTTTAAATAAAATGTACGATCGTTTTAAAGATGAAATGGAAAAGGGTTGGGATATTAATTTAGAGGACGTGGCTAATTTAATTAACGTAAAAAAAGATTCAATTTTAAGAATGATAAAAAAGTTAGCTGAAAAAGATTTAGTAGAATATAATCCGCCCTTCAGAGGAACAGAAGTTAGAATTTTAAAGAGGGTTAGCCCTGATGACTTGAAGCTGGATTTTAAAGCTTTGTCTCAAAAATTAGAAAGGGCTGAAAACAAACTAAACGAAATGGAGAATTACGCTTATTATTCTGGTTGTCGTCAAAAATATATTTTAAGATACTTTGGTGAAAATTATTTAAAAAATTGTGGCAAATGTGATCAGTGTTTGCGAGGTGTTGATGAAGAAGAATCAGAACTCGAAGGTGTTAAAAGTTTTAGACAAAAAGAATATTTAATTTAGAAAAAATGAACAAAAGAGCCAAAAAACATCTTTTAAGCTTGGTAGCCGATAATTATGAAACTATAGCTGATGATTTTAATGAGACTAGAAAAAAACCAATGAAACCGATGGTTTTGGAAATTGTTGAATCTCTAAATATTTCATCGGAAAATGAAATTTTAGATTTAGGTTGTGGCAATGGTCGTTTTTTAGAAATTCTGGGTCAAGATAAAAAATATTTAGGAATAGATAACAGTGAAAATCTAATTAAGTTTGCTAAGGAAAAATATGGCGCCAAATTTCAAGTTCTAAATATTTTGGACCTAAATAAATTAGAGAAAAACAATTTTGATTTTATTTTTTCTTGGGCTGTTTTTCATCATATTCCAGGCAATAATTTGAGATTAAATTTTTTGGATCAGGTTTATGATAAAATGAAAGAGGGCTCTTTTTTGGTTGTTAGTGTTTGGAAATTAAGACAGAGGAAAGACTTTTTTTATTTGGCTTTAAAATCTTTTTTAAAAAACTTATTTTATTTTAGACTTCTAGACTGGGGAGATCTAGTTTTTAATTGGGGTAAAAAAGAAAATGGAGTTAGGCCGAGATATTATCATGCGTTTTCTGAGGGCAGTTTTAAGGGTGTTTTTAAAAAATCAAAATTTAAAATAGAAAAATTTTTGGAAGATAATTTTAATTATTATATAATATTAAAAAAATAAAATTAATTGGTGTATGAATAAAAAGAAAATTTTAGTTGGTTTTATCGGTCAAGGTTTTATTGGAAAAAGCATGGCTGATGATTTTGAAGATCGTGGTTATAAAATTGTTAGATATAGTAAAAATGGTTTCTCTGCAAATAAAGAAAAAATTGCTGAATGCGATTTTGTTTTTATTGCTGTTCCAACCCCCAGCACGCCTAAAGGTTTTGACGACAGCATTTTGTTAGAAGTCATTAAGCTTATTGGTGATGGTAAAACAGTTGTGATTAAATCAACCATAAAAATTGGTACAACTGAAAAATTGCAAAAACTATATCCAAAAAAATTTATAATTCATTCTCCAGAGTTTTTGACAGAAAAAAATGCTAAAAATGATGCTCGCTTTCCAGAGAGAAACATTGTTGGATATACTAAAAAATCTTTTAAAGTAGCTAAAGATGTTTTAGAATTGTTGCCAAAAGCCAAACATAACTTTATTGTTCCTTGTCGTGAAGCTGAATTGACGAAATATATGGGGAATACTTTTTTAATGTTAAAAGTTGTTTTTGCTAATGTTATTTTTAATTTAGCTAAAGCCAAAAAACTTAATTATGACAAAGTTTGCGAGATGGTTGGTTACGATTCCCGAATTGGCCACAGTCATTTACAGATAAAACATCAAGGAGGGTTGGTGGGCAAAGCTGGACGTGGTGCCGGTGGTCATTGTTTTATAAAAGATATGGCAGCTTTAGTTGAGATGTATAAAGAATCAAATTTGATTGACAAACAAAGCAAGTTGGCGCTTAATTTTTTAGAGTCGGCTGTCAGCTTTAACAATCAACTTTTATTAGACTCACAAAAAGATTTAGATTTGCTTTTTGGAGTTTACGGAAAAATAAAAAAATAAAAATATGCCTTTAATTTCTTCTATATCGGGAATAAGAGGAACTATTGGTTCTGGCGATGATAATTTAAACCCACAAAATTTTTTAAATTTTTGCTTGTCTTTCGGTGAGTTTATCAAGGAAACAAAAAAAAACAAAAAAGCCAAAATTGTTGTTGGTCGAGACGGCCGTATTAGCGGAGAGTCTTTTATTAATCTGGTTATTAACAGTTTAATATTTTTAGGAATAGATGTTGTTGATATTGGTTTAGCATCCACTCCAACAGTGGAAATTGCCGTTGTAGAGGAAAAAGCCGATGGTGGTATAATAATATCTGCCTCACACAACCCAAAAGAGTGGAACGCTTTAAAACTTTTAAACAATAAAGGAGAGTTTATAAGCAAAGACTCGGGTGAGATGGTTTTAAAAATTGCTCAAGAAAAAAATTTTTCCTTTGTTTCAATTGATAACATAGGTAAAATAGAAAAAAAATATTTTTATACTGATATACATATAAAAAAAATTTTAAAACTACCATTAATTAAAAAAGGGGCAATAAAAAAAAGAAATTTTAAAATAGTGGTTGATGGAATAAATTCTGTCGGCTCCTTGGCAATTAAAAGGTTGTTAGAAAATTTGGGCATTAAAGATATTGTTGTTATTAACGAAACCATAAATGGAAAATTTAATCATAATCCAGAGCCGATAGACCAAAATTTAAAACAACTTTTTAAGGCCGTTAAAAAAAATAAAGCTGATCTAGGTATAGCAGTTGATCCAGACGTTGATCGTCTGTCGTTTGTTGATGAACGTGGTGTTTATTTTGGCGAAGAAAATACTTTAATTTCAGTTGCCAAATATGTTTTAGAAAATTATAAATTATTTAAAAATAAATATAAAAAAGTTACTGTTTCCAATTTATCCTCTTCTTTGGGTTTAAGGGATGTTAGTGAAAATTTTAGTGGGAAATGTTTTTTTTCTCCAGTGGGAGAAGTGCATGTTGTGGCTGAAATGAAAAAACAAAAAGCTGTTATTGGTGGCGAGGGAAATGGCGGAATTATTTTTCCAGAATTTCATTATGGTAGAGATGCTTTAATTGGTGTCGCTTTATTTTTGAGTTATTTAAGTAGTTTAAAAATAAAAGCATCTGAATTAAAAGATGGTTTGCCAAAATATTTTTTAATTAAACATAAGATTGAGCTTAAAAAAGGCTTGAATATTGATATAATGTTTGATAAAATAGAGGGAAAATACAAGGGCTTAGAGATTTCCAAGTCCGACGGTTTAAAAATTGTTTTTTCTAAAGAAAAATCTTGGGTTCATCTAAGAAAATCTAACACAGAGCCGATTATTAGAATTTATTGTGAAGCACCAAGTAAAGAAAAAGCATTAAACCTTCTTAAAGAAATATCTATTAATTTACAATAAAATATGAATAAAGTTATTATTTTAGCTGCCGGTAAAGGCAAGAGAATGAACTCTGACATTCCAAAGGTTTTATCGCCGATTAATGGCAGACCAATGATAGAATATTTAATAAATTCAGTTATAAAATCAAAGGTAGACCTTCCCCCAATAGTGGTTGTTTCACCAGACAATCATAAATTAATATCTGAATCTTTAAACAATTATGACATACAATATGCCATTCAAACCGAACAACTAGGAACGGGGCATGCTGTTTTAAGTGCTAAGGAATTAATAGAAGATAATGTTGAAAACATCATAGTTCTTTACGGCGATCATCCTTTTTACAAAGAAAGTTCTATAAACAGATTAATTGAAAATCATAAATCTGAGGTTTCAATGATGACGGTTAATGTTAATGATTTTGAAGATTGGAGAAAAAATTTTTATTATTGGGGAAGAATCATTAAAAACGGCAATGAAATTAAGGAAATAATCGAATTTAAAGATGCCGGAGATTCTATAAAAGAAATAAAAGATGTTAATCCTGCCCTTTTTTGCTTTAATAAAAAATGGTTGTTTGAGAATATTATTAATCTTAAAAACAATAATAATCAAAGCGAATATTATTTAACCGACTTAATTAAAATAGCTTTTAATCAAAAAATTGTTATTGGTTTTTCTCAGGTTGAACCAGAAGAGGCTGTTGGGGTTAATAGTCCTGAAGAATTAGAGGTCGCCAGAAGCTTGGCTGACAAGTTCATTTTTTAACATTTTTTAAAAAGAAAAATTAATGAATTAATTTGTTTACTTATTGCTGTAATTGTGTTAAAATTTGATTGCTAGAGATCTTAGAAATATTGTCTTATTTTTTTATGTTTGATAGAAAAAAAATTTCAAGAAAAATTTCGTTTTTTCTGCTTTTATTATTTCTTTTTTTTGGTGTTTTTAGTTTTAATGTTTTGGCTTCAGAAGGAGATAATTTTGGTCAAGGTTTTGTTGGTAATGAATTAAATCTATCAGACAGAGATCCCAGAACAATAGCCTCACAAATAATAAATGTTTCTCTTAGTATTTTAGGAATAATTGCCGTAGCTATAGTTATCTACGGCGGTTTTGTTTGGATGAGGTCGGAGGGTAATGAAGAAAAAATAACGAAAGCCAAGGGAATATTAAAATCGGGTGCCATAGGTTTGGCTATTATTTTGTCTGCCTGGGGAATAACAACTTTAATTTTTAATCAGTTAGGTGATGCAACGGGAATAAACAGCAGTACTTATTGTGAAAGTGGTTCCATCAAATCTTGTGGTTGTGGAGGAATTTCAACTTGTTCTGATAATAAATGGGGAGTTTGTGTTGGATCTAGTTGTTTACCCGGAAGTGAGGGTTCGTGGTGTAGTTCTGGTTTGGGAAATTCTTGTCTTCCTGATAACACTCTTTGTAATTCTAATCTTTTTTGTAATAACGAATGTAAATGTGTACAAGAAGGGGTTGGTGATCCTTGCGGTCAAACAACAAACGGTGTTTGTGATAATGAGGCTGAGCCAACTTGTTCAAACCCAAATTTAGTTTGTAATGCTAATACTTGCACCTGCGAATCTCCTAGCGAAGAAGAAGAAAATTTTTCTGAATTAGGAGAACCTTGTGGTGATGGATTAACAGGAGCTTGTCAAAGCGAAGGCATTTGTAATCCAAGTCATGGATTAACTTGCGAGTCTTGTGTTTGTGCTGGCAGTCCAGTTGTAACAGGAATAAATCCTTTGGGTGGTTTTTGCCAAGATGACATTAATAAAGTTTGTGCTCAAGATGATGATTGTTCCAGCGGTATTTGTGACATAACAACACCTAATGCTGCCACTGGAAATTTTGTAACAATTAAAGGCTATAATTTTGACGAATACAATGAAATTCTTTCTGGTGTTAATTTTATTAATCAAGCAAACAACTCTCTTGTTGCCGGAATAATGCCTTCTTCGGTTAATTCTTATTGTGGAAACACTTGGTCTAATACTCAAATAATAGTAGCGGTTCCAACCGGGTTTAATCCTTCAGATAATGTTGCAGTTGAGGTTGTTACTGCTTCTGGAAAAAGAGATCGTAGCGATGATGAAAATGGTCCTCAGGTTGTTCCAATAAAAATAAATTCGATCAGTCGCCCCGGGCTATGTAGAATAAATCCAGCCGAAGCCAAGGCCAATGATTCAGTTTTATATTATGGAGTTAATCTTAATGATAGTAAAGCTTATTTTGGTAATTATTCTAATAATGTTTCTGGCTTTACTCCTAATGTTTTTAATAATGATCTTTCGGGTACAATAATTGCCCCAAATTTAAAAACTGGAGACACTAGTACTTTTGCTAAAAAACTAACATCAAGTGTTCCAAGTAATTTTATCGATTTTAAAAAATTACCAGAACCACCAAAAGCACCATCTATATCTTTTTTTGAGCCAAGTATTGGCAAGTCCGGTCAGTATGTTAGTATTTATGGTTCAGGGTTTGGGGCCAGCAGAGGTGATAGTCAAGTTTATTTTTATAATGGTAGCGATATAAATGCTAGCTTTGATTTTCCTTTAGTTTGTTTGCATTCCGTTTGGAAAGATGATCAAATAATAGTAAAAGTTCCAGAAAATATTGATTATAATAATTCTGATTATAAATTGAAACTTAAAATAGGAACATGGGAAGATATCCTTTCAACAGATTCTTTTGTGGCTAGTTCCACTTACCCACTTCTTCCAAGTTTGTGCAAAATTAGTCCTTACTCCGGACCAGCTGGCACAACAAAAGTTTCTTTTTGGGGAGAATATTTTAAGGAAAGCGGAAAAGACACAAAAGCGATTTTTAATTTTAATAAAACAAGTAACAATTTGAATGTTGTTTCTGAGGATGGAGCTGATAAATCAGAGTCTCTAGTGGCCTTAGATTCTATTACTGGTCCGGTTAAAATTTCTCGAGGAGGGCTACTTGGTAATGGCTTAAATTTTAATGTTAAATCTTGTTCCAGTAATTCAGATTGTTTAAGCGGAGAAATTTGTTGTGGTTCTCAAACCACTAACCCAGGGGCTTGTGTCGTTAATGTTAATGATTGTTTGAGCGGTTCTCCAGAAAGCTCTGTTTTTGAATGGGGATTTGACACTGGCTTTGATTCAACTGACATAGAAGAAGACGACAACATTTTTAGTTGTGCTAGTTATAATTTTTGTCCAACGGGCTATGTTTGTCCAAACTCCCCTGGTCTTTGTTCTTCATATAATGGAGAAAATTTAATTGAGGTCGGTGTTTGCAAACAAGACTGCTCCTCTTTTTCTTATTGTGGCACCAATGGTCAAAGTTGCCAGTATTTAGCGGAATCGGATAAATGTGTTGTTACTGGTCAGACATGTTCAAAAACAGTTTCCTATGATTTAGGAGAAGGCGTTGGTGTGGAAAACAAAATTGCTGTTTGTAAAAAATATTCTCTAGAAGGGGTTGGCGAAAAAAGCTTTTATGAAATATCTGTAAATACATTATGTCCAAAAATTGATGGAGTTCAATGGACGATGATTTCTAGTGGAAAATGTATTGATGTAGCTTCTATTGAATCACCGTCAACTTGTTCTATCTGTTCTGGTGATTCAGTTTGTTCTACTGACGGAACTTGTTCCTCTCCTAAGCTATGTCCTAGTGGATCTAACTGTATTAATGACAAATGTATCAAGGCGGACAAACCCGCCTGTCAATGTTGTTGTGAAATAGATAAAAATACTAGCACCGGAAATCCTGCCTGTTGCTCTCCTTTGGTTTGTTCTTATTCTTGTGGAATTAGTGCTAATCCTGGAACTGAAAATACAAATTTTGGCGTATGCAGTGGTTGTAATATAGACGAAAATCAACCACAGGTAAATGATCTTGCTTGTAATTGTGTTGGTACTAGTGGAAAATATTGTGAAGTTAATACACAATATCCAACTGGTGCTTGTTTGGATTGTACATCTTTAGGTGAAGATTCTTGTAAAGCACATAACACGACTTGTTGTTGGGATCAGGTAGAGGGAGTTTGTCGTGGTGGTGCTAGTGATAGTTCTGTTTGGGGAAGTAGCTCTCCGAGTATTGGCTATTGTCCTTATTATAGTTGTGACTCTTCGGATCCAACAGTTTGCTCCAACAACATTTCTGTTGTTGGCGATTATAAAACAAAAGAATCTTGTGATAAATCTTGTAATGAAAATTGTAAACAACTAACATCAGCTACAGAGTGTGTCTCTAATAATAGTTGTTGTTGGGATGCTAAATATTCTGTTTGTTCTTCTGGCGATAGGTTTGAAGTGGGCGAAACTAGTGGCAGTGTTGGCTATTGTAAAAGATATGATTGTAGTACAACCAATAATCTTTGTGCCATTAATTATCCAAACACAACCGGCAAATATCTGAAATTAGATATATGCACCAGTTCGTGTAAAGATTCTTCGGCTGGTTTTGGCGAAAGTTGTGCTAATAATATCTCAACCACCACAACTGTTTGTTCCGATGTTTGCAATAGATTAGATTGTTTAACTGATACAGGTTTATTGGGTGCTGCCCCTGATTGTGGTTTTTGTTGCTGTGATCCTGATGCAGCCACAGATCAGTGTTCAGCTATAAACGAAAAACTTTCTTGTTATAGAGACAAAGGTAGTTGCTCTGGACAAGAAAGAGGTTTGTGTTGTGGTTGTGGTTCTGACACCGACTGTACAAGCGCTGGTTTAGACCCAGAAAATGTTGGTTGTGGTTTTGATACTTGTTGTCAGGCTAGGCCGAACATTACGGAAACATCTCCGACAAACGAACAACAAGGAGTTTGCCATAATGCAGCAATCTCTATTACTTTTGATCAAAAAATGGATAACATGTCTTTTGTAGACAACATTCTTTTATTAGAAGAAAACTCCTCAGTTTGTTCTTCTGGTACATATTTTATAAGCTACAAAAACGATTTAACTATTTTTGAAAAATTAAAAAATTTAATAAAAAAACCTTTATATTATTTGAGCAGAGTATTTAAAATTGATGTCTTGGCTGGAGTTGTAGGGGATATAACCTCTAGCGACAAGATTTATTGTTCTGTTTTAGGCACAACTGATTTTAGAAATAATCCGGATGGAACAACGGTGGCTATTTTTCAGCCAAAATCTTTATTAAAAGAAAGCGCAAAATATTTTGTGGTTGTAAAAGGTGATTCCGCGCTTGACAGTACCAGCGGTATACTTAACTATCAAGGAGTTGGAATGAACGGACGTGGGTATAAAATTTCCGATACCAGCTGGGTTGAGGGAGATGATAATCGTTTAAGATTTAATAATTTAAATTTTGTCAACTCTCACGTTTTCTCATTTACGACTATGAATACTCCAGCCGATCAAGGGGGAATATGTAGCGTTGATAAAGTTTTGATTTCACCAGATTCGTATTTATTTCCTGAAAATACAAACAGTATAAAAGAGAATGACAACGATTCAAATAGCAGTACTTTTGATTCTGAGAAAGATTATGATAAAGCATATTATTCTTATGCTCTTTCAAAAGATAATCAGATTTTAAAACCAGTCTTAGGCTATTCTTGGACTTGGGATTGGATAATTGGATCTCAAGACGTTTTGGGATTTAAGGACGAAGTTGTTTCTTGGTCGACAAATGGTGATAAAAGATTAATAGCTGTTCAAGAAAATGTTAGCGATGCTCAAACTACAATAGCTGCTAAAGTAAAAATGGACGATACCAATACTATTTTAGATGGCAACAACACAGCTGGCAATGTTATGGCTTACGTTTTTGTTTGTAAAAATCCTTGGCCGCCAGTTAAAAATGATGGAACTTGGTCTCCTTGGAGAGATTCCGACAGTTCCTTTGGTTATTATAATTATGAATTTTACTACTGTCGTGATTCTGGAGAAGACACAACCAGTGATGATCTTCCAGCGTTTTTAAGTAACTTAGCAATTATTAAAGGAGAAAGCCCAATAAGAACTTGTAGTAATTTGCCTAGCAGAATTTGTTCTAATGATGGTGATTGCCCTGCGGGCGGACTTTGTATATCTAACTTTTTGAAGGAAGCTTATTTCTTTAAAGAAAGAATTCCTAGATTTGTTAATTCTATCTCATCTAACGACACGGGAGACGGAGGGGAGGTTGAAATTATCTGGGAGTCAGAAACTTCTTTAGTTGATAAGTATAAAATTTACTATAAAACAAACGAAGAGAGTGTTTATAAAGAAGAAGTTGTAGATCCAGCAAATGTTTGCACTATTGAAGATAACAAATATAAATGTAGTTATACTTTGAGCAACCTTACCAATTATATTTCTTATGAAATAAAAATAACCGCTTTAAGTGAAAATTTAGCTGAAACTGGTTTTTCTTCTACTGTTTCTGTTACCCCGACTAGTTCAAATATTTCCGATAAACCAACCAGTCCAAAAGTTGAAATACTTTCTCACGAAGATCGTTTAATAAAAGTTTCTTGGACTGCTCCTGCCAGTGAAGTTTCTAAATATAAAGTTTATAGGGGTGCTGTTTCTGGTGTTTATGGTAATTCTATTTTAACACAAAATAATTCAACTGAGGTGACTATCAGCTTGGCCGGAACTCAAAACGATACTTTCTATTTTGTTATAAGTTCCATCAATCCAGCTGGAGAAGAAAGTGAAAAATCATCAGAGGTTTTTGTTTATTTTAATGATCCAACGGTGAGTTTGTTTAAGTATATATTTGACAATATTGATTTTGAATCGGTTGATATTAGCGGTTTGCCACCGGGATGGTCAAAATCCCTGAAAACATATTCTTCAATTGGGGTTAGCAATTTGACTAGTAACTCCGGAAACAAAAGCGTTCTGATTAAACAAGAATCGGGACACGTTTATCCTGGCAAATGTGGCCAGGCTCTTTGTAGTAGCATGTCTGGTTGCACTTGGGACAATGTAAACAAAACTTGCAGATTTAGCAATGCTGATGATTGTAAAAAAACAGCCCCAGCCATATATCAAGAAGGAGAGAGTTTTTGTTGGATGAATACCAATAGAGTTGTTTGGGCTAGTTTAAAATATAATCTTTTGTCTTTGAATTTTAAACAAAACGAAAAATACGCAGTTAAGTTTAACTATAAAGGTAATTCTGTTGGAGAAATAACTGTTAATATTTCCCCCTCTTCTGGCTGGTCTAGCCAGTGTATGGCCATGTCTTCTCCAACAGCCCTGAGATCGCCATTTGTCTGGTTAAATGGAGCGCTCAGTCCGACACCTCTTGAGGGACAAAATCCTTGTGCTAGCGGAAGAGGATATCCTTGCTCAGAACAAGCTAATTATTGTTGTGTTCAATCACCAGCTCAAACTAAATGCTATACCGGCGTTGTTTCTAAAAATATATTGGCTGGCAACTATGTTGACTGGCAAACTTATTTTCAAACTTTTGAATATAATGACAAAATGTCTTTATGGCTAAGAAGTGATTATACTAAAATGATGGAATTTGCTATAACTCTAAGTTATGCCGATACGGTTGCTCTCGGTAGTGATTTTTATATTGATGACTTTTCTTTAATAAAAATATCTTAATAAATTTATGTTTAAAAAAATGAGAGTAAATTTTTTTAAAAGCTTTTTTGTATTATTATTTTTTTTAATACTTCCTCTTTTTGTTTTGGCCGCACCAAGTTCAGAGGACAGTGTTTCTTCTTTGGGTGAAAACGACCCAGATGCTATTGCTATTCGTGTCATTCCAAACCCGGAAAATTATAACATTCAACAATGGTATAAAATGCAAGGGTTTACTGGATCCCCGCAGTCTTTAATAGTTGATGGCTATAAGGCAATTCGAGATGGCAGAACTGTATATATTTCAGCCGCTAATATTGATTTAGAAAATAATAAAATCTATTTTAATATTTATTTAATTTCTTATAACCAAGAAGCTGATGATAATACCATCGATATTTTTGGAAAAATTTTGAAAAATTGGAAATTGAATACTAACTTAAAAGATAAAATTGGTCATTGTAGTATTTCTAGTAAAATTTGTAAGTCAGAAACAGATTGTCCCAGTGGTTATATTTGTGGCGGTTATGTTGGGCAGGATTCAGCTCACCTGTTAAATGACTCTTCGGAAGTAAATGTTGTTGGGAAAATATACCAAAAAAACAGATGTATAATAAAAGAAGATGACTATAATAAAGAACCAGTCAATACCCCGGCTTGTTTATTAGATTCTGATTGTCCAAACAATCTTTTTTGTGATAGTCCAAAATCAATGCTGATTAGAGATGTGGAAAGATTGGAAAAATTAAAAATAATCAAAACAAAATTAGAAGCTTATAAAAACTTAAATGGTCACTACCCTATTTTATCGTCCGGAACCTATGTTCCTTATGTGGCTATTTCTTCTTGGCCAAGTTGGCAGCAAACATTTTTAAACCAAATTAGCGTTTCCGGTGTTACCGACTCTATTAATAGAATAAGTTCTTGCTATGATGAAAATTCAAATTTTGATCTTCTAACTTGTTGGGAAAATGACAAGGCGGTGTTTTTAAGTACTGAAAAGCCAGTTAATTATACTAATTTTGTTTTACCAGAATACAGTTCAGTTTTTTCTTATGTAAGTGATCCGAAGGGCTTATCGGCTAGTATTTATTCTCCAATGGAATCATCAGAATATTGGGGTGAATCTTTTACCTTGCCATCTGGTGAAAACACTGATGACTTTAATCCTCCATACATTCCAGTGGATGATGAATTACCACAATATAATAACCCCTATTTCGAAGAAGCCTTAATGACTGGTCATAGTGGGACTTCTTTCGAGGGATATATAAAAGCTAAAGATCCAAGAGATCAAGCACTTAGTTGGGTTGTTTCTGGTTGCATACCAGGAAAACCGCTTTACCCAGATAATACAATTATAACCGATTGCTCTGAATCGAACTGGTCCAGTTGGACGCCAAACAAATATCCAGCTCGTGAATTAACTAATTCTGATGAAACAATTTTATTAAAATCTACTATTGCCGGTGATTCTCAACCAATAGACTCTCCTACTGTTCAGGAAAAAAACAAAAGATATATTATTGGAGTTTCAGTTAAGAATTCTTCTGGATATGAAACAATCAAAAATTTTCCGATATATATAGCTAATCAAAATCCTTCAGTTCAGGTTAGTTCAAACTACAGCAGTAATCTTAGTTCTGGTCAGGACTTCTCTTTTCCAATCTCTATAAACGACAAGAGTAAATTACAAACATTAATAGTTTGTCAATTAGACTTATCAAATAATTGCGTAAATACTTGGGAAATAAAACCTGACGTCGATAAATTAGTTGAATTTACTGGAAGCGCTTTATTTAACAATAAGTTGGTAATGGTTTTATCTATTTTAGATGCTAATAAAGAGAGCTATTCCTTAGTGATTAAAAACAAATATTCGATAAACACTCCTAATGTTTTTAATTCTAGCCACGTTGGTACTCATCGTTTTAAAATTACAGCCAAAGACCCTCATCAAGCGCAAACCTCAGTTAATTTTAATATTACTTTTACAGCCGATGTTCCAAGTATAGTTTTTAACAACTGCTCTAATTCGGTGGCTCTAAATAATAATTATAGTTGTGAGATATCTTCTAGCAAGCCGGGCGAATATATTACAGTAGATATAATTGAAAAACCAAGTTTTTTAACTTTTAGCGCTGCTAATAAAACTTTATCTGGCGTAGCTAATTCTTTGGGGGCAAAAACCATAAAAGCTAAAATTACCAATAGCTTTGGAATGTCTAGCGAGGGTACTCATAATTTTAGTGTTTTTACTAAACCGGAGGTAGAAACGGTATCTCATTCCGACGTAACCTCGAATTCTTTTAAATGCAACGGGCGCATAATATCTGCTGGTGGCAATTATGTTGGCGGTAGAGGATGTGTAACCTCGCCAGCATCTTCAAATTTGAGCATTGCTAATGTTTCCTCTTGTGCGTCTAATAATGGTTGTAGCTATGAAGCATCTATATCCGACAATTCTTCTTACATACACACACTTTCCGATTTAACTAGAAATTATCTATATTATTATAGAGCTTATGCGGTTAATCAGGCAGGCATTTCTTACGGAGCAACCAAAAGTTTTAAAACTAGAGCTGATTATCCGGTTGTAACTGTCAATCAACAAACCTTGGCTAGTGGAAATATTAATTTTAGTGGATATTTGTCAGACAATGGTGGCGGTGATTTAGTTTCTGGTAGTGCTATTTTAGCAATGGGTTTTGTTTGGAGCACTTCAGCTTCATCTCTAGAAACGTACATCGGTGCTTGTAGTTTAAACGTTAATAATTGTATTTTAGCCAACAGTCCTTACGCTATTGGAACTTTCAGCAAGGGCGTTTCTGTCTCCAAATTTACTCCAGGAGTGACTTATTATTTTAAATCCTTTGCCATGAATAGAGATTCTTATGGAGATAGAGTTGGTGTTAGTAGCGATACCAAAACTTTTGTTTTGCCAGTTGCCCCTAGTATATCAACAACCAATGTAAGTAATATAACTAGTTCATCGGCTACTTCTGGTGGGACAATCTCAAATCCAAGCAATGTATCTATTTCAGAGTGCGGTTTAATATATTGGTCTAATGATTCTAGTCATTTTGTCTCGGAAACAAAAGTTGTTTCTTCTTCTTGTTCTGGATCTTTTTCCTTAACTATGTCTAATTTATTTCCTGGCATAGAATATTCAGTTAAATCCTATATCACTAGTTCTTTCGGGACGGTTTATGGATCAACTTTTCCTTTTACAACCAAAACGACTTCATCGGTTAGTTACAATGGCAACGGTCAAACTGGGGGGACAGCTCCGGCAACTCAAACAGGAGATACTGGCACCAATGTAACAATTGCTGGACAGGGTGGATTGGTTAAAACTGGATATAATTTTGTCGGTTGGAATACAAAAACCGATGGAACTGGTTCTAATTATTTGCCAAATGCAGTGATTCAAATACCGAGCACAGGATTAATACTTTATGCTAAATGGACGCCCTTCATAAGTACAGTCAATTTAGATTCTCAGGGTGGAACCAGTGGAACTGGCAGTGTTGTTGCCACTTATGGATCGGCTATGCCGACAGCTATTTCTCCGGTAAGAAGTGGTTATTCTTTCGGTGGCTATTACAATCAGACTGGTGGTCTGGGTTCGCAATATTATACAAATTCAATGAGTAGTGCTAGAACTTGGGACATGACAACTAGTCCGGTTACTTTGTATGCTAAATGGACCCCAATAACCTACTCTGTTATTTTTGATAAAAATGACGCTTCAGCTACTGGAACTATGGCTAGTCAATCTATAATTAGTGGGGCTAGTGCTAATTTGACCCTTAATCAATTTGTTAAGCCCGGTTATTCTTTTGCTGGTTGGGCAACGTCTTCTACTGGCTCGGTTATTTATTCTAACGGAGCTAGTTATACGATGGGAACAGCTAGCGTGACTTTGTATGCTAAATGGACAGCTAATACTTATACAATATCTTTTAACGCTGATGGGGGAAGTGTTTTACCAAGTAGCAAGATTGTAACTTATAATTCCGCCATTGGAACTTTACCAACGCCAACCAAAAGTGGAAGCATGTTTAGTGATTGGTTTACTGGCATAAATGGTACTGGTACTCGATATACTTCTTCGACCATTTATAATCAAACATCTAATATAACTTTGTATGCTAAATGGGTTAGCGCGGTTACTTTGCCTACGGTTACCATTGCTCCGACCAGCAGTATTACTACCGGATCAGCTGTGTCGGGTGGTAATGTAACCAGTGATGGTGGGGCAACTGTCACAGAAAGAGGCGTTGTCTATTCTAAAACTAGTACTTTGCCTACAACAAGCACTGGCACTAAAATTGTTAGTGGTAGTGGAACTGGAGCGTTTACGTCTAATATAACCGGCCTAACCCCTGGTTCAATGTATTATGTTAGAGCCTATGCTATAAACAGCGCCGGCACTGCTTACAGTAGTTTGGTTGCTAATTTTACGACACTTTCAATGCCTAGAACACTCACTGTTTTTATCAATGGTTATGAATATGGATCAAATGTCTCAGTACAAGAAAATGGTTCATATAAAGGAAATTGCACCGACTTTATGTGTGAATATACTGTCAACAATGGTTCAACAATTAACCTAGAAGCTTCAGCATATTCTCCTACTGTTTTTGAAAATTGGACTGGTCCATGTTTTGGCTCTCAGCCTTATTGTTCTTTTACTATAAGCAGTGACACACATGTTTATGCTGATTTTGGTTGTTACGATTCTGGTGGTTCTTATATGTGTTTTCAATAATTTATATAAGTTATTTTATATAAACATCTTTTGTGCTATAATTTAATTAATAAAAATAGTTAAAATTAATAAAAATTTTATGTTCGACAATTTACAAAAAAAATCGGACGGAGTTGACGATATTTTTGCCGACACTGATCCAAATTCAGCTAGTAAAAATATCGGTCAAAATTTTAGAAATCAAATTAATAATCAACCTCCAGCAATGAGTTCAGGCAACGGCTTGAAAAATGAAAAAATTTCCAACTCATCTTTGTATGATGATGAAAAAAAGAGCAGCGGTATTTTGAAAAAAATGTTTATTTTTATAATCGTTATTGCCTTGATTGGCGCTGGTGCTTACTTTGTTTATTCTCAGATTCTTCTGCCAAAATCAATGCAAAACAAACAAGCATTAGAACAGACAAATCAACAAAATGTTAATCAAGAAGAAAGTGAGACAAATGAAGAACAAAACAACAATCGAGAACCAGAAGGTTCAACTGTTGTCGACGAAAATATTTTAATAGATGAAAATGAAGCAACGAGTAGTGACGATATTATGGGCGACGAACCATCACCAGAAGATGTTTTAAAAAACTTAGATTCCGACAACGATGGCCTTAGTGATTACGACGAAACATACACTTACAAAACCAATTTATATAATCCTGATTCTGATGGTGATGGTTTAAGCGACTCTGAAGAAGTATTGATAATTGGAACCGATCCATTAAACCAAGACACAGACGGGGACACTTATCTTGATGGACAAGAGATGAACAGTGGCTACAATCCATTGGGTGGTGGCGTTATAGATACTTCTTTATTTAAAAATTTAGAGATGTTTAAACAAAAATTTTCAAATTTAGTAGAAAAATTTAGTCTTTAATTTTATTATTTATGATTGATGATAAGAACTTAAAGAAGGAAAATTCTAGCGATGGTTCAGTTGATTCTGAAAAAAAACAAATTAAAAATCCTGTTTTTAATGTTCACAGAATGCCAAAGGGTTATAAGTCAGGAAGGTTCGAAACAGCTGTTAAAAAAAGTGATTCAGCAGACAATTTTTCAGGATCAGTTTTGGAAGAAAAAAATCAACAAGAAAAAAAACATCAAGGGAAAAAAATCGGTTTTTTAATTGTTTTTTTTGGTGTTATTATCGTCGCCTTTTTGGCCTATGCAGTTTTTTCTTATATTAAAGATCCTCAAAATTTTTCTCTGAAAATGCCTTCATTTAGTTTTTTATCAAACATTAATAAAACCAATAATAATATTGTAAGTGAAGAACTGGAAAACAAAAATATCTCGGAAGAAAACACTATAGAAGAACAATCAAATGAGCAAAATGAAATTGATGAGTTGCCCTTTATTGACGAAACAGACGTTGCTAGTTCAAGTGATATAATTAATACAGACACTTCCGATGAAACCAACACAACAACTGAAGAAAACATCAATCAAGATGATGTTATTATGTTTGATTCTTTTTCAGATACTGATGGTGACGGTTTGAACGATGACGAGGAAAGTCTTTTGGGCACTAATAATATTAGTGTAGACAGTGATAGCGATGGTTATGATGATTTAACAGAGCTTACTAATTTATACAATCCAGCTGGTCAGGGGGCTATATCAACCAATCCGAACATTGACAAGCATTCAAACGGTTCATTTTCTTATGATATTTTTTATCCTAAAAAATTTGAAATTAAAGCTCTGTCCGATGGCACCTCGGTTATTTTCTTAATCGATGATAGTTCATTTATTCAAGTTTTAGTTGAAAAAAATGAAGATAAGAAAAATATAGAGTCTTGGTATTTTTCTAGATTCTTTGAAGTGGCTGATTCTTTGTCAGTTATAGAAAAAGAAGGTTGGTCTGGCGTCTATAGTTCTGACTTTTACTCATTTTATTTAACCGATGATAAAAAAGAAAATGTTTATAGTATAGTTTATAGTTTTCCAGAAAATAAAATGGCTAGTTATTATAATATTTTTAGAATGATGATTAACTCCTTTAAATTGAAATAACGGTTTGATTTTAAAAATAAAAAAAAGACCAAATATTTTGGTCTTTTTTTGTTTATCTTAACAATCTTTTCAATATTATTTTGTGATTATTTTATCAATTATTCCGTATTTTTTAGCCTCTTCAGCCCCCATAAAATAATCTCGGTCACTATCTTTCTCAATTTCTGTAATTTTTCGCCCGGTATGTTTTGCTAAAATTCTATTCATTTTGTCCTTTATTTTTATTATGTGTTCGGCGTGTATTTTGATGTCGCTAGCTTGGCCTTCAAAACCACCCATAACTTGATGAATCATTATTTCACTGTTAGGCAAAGACATTCTTTTGCCTGGAGTCCCGGCTGCCAAAAGAATTGAAGCCATAGAAGCGGCCATTCCCACGCAGATAGTAGAAACATCACATTTTACATACTGCATTGTATCATAAATAGCTAAACCAGCCACAACCGATCCACCAGGTGAATTAATGTAAAATTTTATATCTTTTGTTTTGTCTTCGGCATCTAAAAATAGTAACTGAGCAATTATAATATTGGCGGTGTAATCATTTATTTGTTCGCCCAGAAAAACTATCCTATCTTTTAATAGTCTGGAATAAATGTCGTAAGCCCTTTCTCCCTGACTGCTTTTTTCAATAACCGTTGGTATTAAAGTCATATTTTTTTATTAGTTTTTAATGAAATCTTAGATATAATTTCATTTTGTATTTTAACACAAATTATCCACTTTTACAACCAGGGAAACCCTTGATTTTTATCTTCTTTTAATATAGTATATTAGAAAGACAGGTGTTTTAACCTGTTTTTAGTCTTGTTTTTAGATTTTAAAATAATAAGTTATCTATATATTATGTCTAAACAAAAAATAAGTTTTTTTTCCAGCAAAAAAAAGAATGGCTGGATATTCGGTTTAGTGGTCGTTTTCTTTTTATTGGTTGCTATCCAAATTGGAGACTATAAGTATAATGCTTTTTCTTCATGGCTAGCAGAAAAAACTAGCAATACTATTGTTTTGCCAAAAATTAAAGAAAATCAATTCAGATTAGGATTGGATCTTCAAGGCGGCTCTCAATTAATTTATCAGGCCGATGTTTCTAATATTAGCGATGCCGATAAAGACGATTTACTAGATGGCGTTAGGGATGTTATTGAAAGAAGGGTGAATACTTTTGGTGTTAGTGAGCCGGTAATTCAAATTAACAAGACCATAGATAATGATTATCGAATTATAGTTGAATTGGCTGGAATTAAAAATGTAGATGATGCTATTAAGGAAATTGGCGAAACTCCTAAATTGGAATTTAAAGAGCAAGATACTGAAAATATTAGCATTGACGAACAATCTTTAAGTTTGATGAATAATTACAATCAAGGCCTTCAAACTAAAATGGATGAAATATTACAAAAAATAAATGAAGGTAATGATTTTGCTCAATTAGCCATTGCCAACAATACCCCTCTTAAAGTTTCTGATGATCCAAATTCTCCTGGTACAGAAAATAATGGCGATTTGGGCTGGATAAACGAAAATGATCCAGAAAACTATAATTTAGTAAAAGATTTATCTGTTGGCCAAATTTCTAGTGTTTTTGAAAATGAAAACTTTATTAAAGTTTTAAAACTGGAAGACAAAAGAATGGGTGAAGAATCCAAATTACAAGAATACAAGGTTCGAGAAATAGCTTTGATTAAAATGACAGAAGATTATTTGAAAAGTATGTCAGAAAACTGGAAGAATACTGAATTAACTGGAAAAAATCTGAAAAGAGCTGTCTTGCAATTTAATCCTAATGACAATCGACCGGAAGTTTCTTTGGAGTTTGATGAAGAAGGTTCACAATTGTTTGAACAAATAACAGAAAGAAATGTTGGTCGACCAGTAGCTATTTATTTAGATGATTATCCAATTAGTGTTCCTAATGTTAATGAAAAAATTTCCGGTGGAAAAGCAGTTATTAGTGGTAATTTTACTATTGATGAAGCCAAAGAGTTGGTGCAAAGATTGAAGGCTGGCGCTCTACCAGTTCCGATAGAACTTATTAATCAAAAAACAGTGGGAGCTACCTTAGGACATCAATCTATTGTTGACAGTTTAGAGGCTGGAATTATAGGTATTATCTTAGTGGCCTTGTTCATGTTGATATTTTATAGATTTTTTGGTTTATCATCAGTATTTTCTCTTATTATTTATGGTTTAAGTGTTTTGGCCATTTTTAAAGCTTTGCCTTTAGCTTTTTCTTTGACTTTTGGATTGCTTTTTGTAGCTTTAATTTTGATGGCTTTTGATGAATTAAAAATACTAGATTTTCCTCTTACTATATTGTTTGTCGCTATCGGAGTTGTTTTGTTTGTTTATGGATTAAATTCAGTTACTCTTACTTTAGCCGGTGTTGCTGGTTTTATTTTATCAATTGGAATGGCTGTTGATGCCAATGTTTTAATATTTGAAAGAATTAAGGAAGAGGTAAGATCGGGAAGAAGTTTAAGGGATGCGGTCGACGAGGGAACTAGACGTGCTTGGCCTTCGATTAGAGATGGAAATTTTTCTACTTTGCTAATGTGTTTGGTTTTAATGAGCTTTGGAACCGGTGTTTTAAAAGGATTCGGAACAACCTTATTCATTGGTGTTTCAATTTCAATGTTTAGCGCTATAGTAATAACCAGAAGCTTTTTGTTGGTTTTCTTGGGAAAAAAGATGGAAAAAATGGGATTCTTGTTTGGCGTTAAAATAAAAGATAAAAATTAATTAATATTTTAACAATATGGTGAATTTAAAAGTTGTAAAAAATAGAAAAATTTGGCTATCTTTATCTGCCTTATTGATGGCGACCTCAATGGTTTTTATTTTTCTTTGGGGTTTTAATTTTGGTATAGATTTCACAGGTGGCAGTTTGATGGAAGTAAAATTTTCAGAAAATAGTCCTAGCGCGTTTGAAATCAGGGACAAATTGAATGATTTAAATTTAAGCAGTTTATCTGTTCAGCCGACAGAAGACGGAACATTTATTCTTAAGTTTAAACAAATTGACAATGGTACTCATGATTTAGTTTTTGAAAGACTAAATCAATACGCTCTTGATTTGAATAGTTCAAGCGTTGATCAGACCGATGAAGGAGAAGCTAAAACTTTTTTTGAAGAACTTCGTTTTGATTCTGTTGGACCATCAATCGGTAAGGAGTTAAAAAGTAAGTCTTTTAACACCGTTGCTATAGTTTTGATTCTAATTATTTTATATGTTGCTTTTGTTTTCAGAAAAGTCTCTAAGCCAGTTTCCTCTTGGAATTATGGCATTTCTGCCATAGTTGCCTTGTTTCATGATGTTTTGATTGTTTTGGGTGTCTTTGCTTTCTTGGGTAAATTTTATGGCACTGAAATAAATACCCCCTTTATAGCTGCTATTTTGACTGTTTTAGGCTATAGCGTAAATGACACTATTATCGTTTTTGATAGAATTAGAGAAAATTTACCAAAGAGCGATGACTCTTTTGTGGGCACAATTGATAAAAGCATAAATCAAACCTTAGTAAGATCTATCAATACTTCTTTTACAACCCTTCTAGTTTTGCTTGCAATCTTATTTTTTGGCGGAAAAACTATTATGGATTTTGTCTTGGCTTTATCAATTGGAATTTTTGTTGGTACTTATAGCTCTATTTTTATTGCTAGCTCTCTGTTGGTTATGTTTGATAAAAGAAGAAAATAAATTGACTTGCTTTTCTTATTTAGGACGAAAATTTTATAATTTTCGTCCTTTTTGTTATAATTAAATATATGAGTAAATTTAATATCGGTAAATTTTTAAATTTTTTGGTAGAGGGCTTGTTTTTGTTAATAATATTTTGTGTTCCTCTTTATTTCTGTTTTTATTTAGAAACAAACGAAATATTTGAATTTCATAAGTTTTTTATTTTTCGTTCTTTGTTTTTTGTTTTACTGTTATTTTCTTCCTTAAAGTTGATTTTTGTAAGCGATTTTAATAGATTTAAAAATATTTTTTTTATTTTATTTAAAAACTATTTTTGGCCAGTTTTTGTTTTTTTGATTTTTTCCTTGCTGTCTATTATGTGGTCGATTGATCGTTATGCGGCCTTTTATGGTTCATTGGATAGGCAATTTGGCTGGTTAAATTATTTGTTGTTGTTACTATTTTTTGTTTTTTTGGTTGTAGATATTATTATTTCTAATAATTATAAAAACAGAATGTTTAGAATCTTCTTTACTATTACTCTCTCTGGTTTTTTTGTTTCAATTTATGCTATTTTTCAATTTTTTGGTCTTGACTTTTTTCAATGGACGGAGCCAGCTCGTTTAACTGGTCGATCATTTTCTTCTCTCGGACAGCCCAATTCTCTTGGTTTGTTTTTAATTTTAATTTTACCAATTTCGTTTTATCTACTTAAATCGAAAAAAAGTTTTTTAAGCAAAGGCTTTTATTTATTAGTTTTTGCTTCTGAACTAATTGCTTTATTTTTTTCAGGAAGTCGCTCTGCTTGGTTGGGTTTTGTCGTTGGTCTTATTTTTTATTTAGCGGTTTTGTATTTTAAAAATAATAAAAGAATTTTTTATACTTCGTTTTTTGCTTTTTTGTTATTATTTTCGCTTTTATTTTCAGTTAGTAATGATTTTAAGCAGAGAGTGTTGTCTTCTTTTAATTTTGACTCCGGAAGTACGGCCTCCAGATCTCTGTTGTGGCCTAAAGCTTTTGAGGCTTTTTTAAAAAGGCCTTTAGGGCACGGCCTGGAAAATCAGAGAGAAGCCTTGATTGTTCACTATGAGAAAGATTGGGGTAAATTTAATGTTGTTAACGTTGTTTTTGATAGATCACACAATGTTTTTTTAGATGTTTTATTAACCCTGGGCGTTTTTGGTTTTGTTTTTTTTATATTCCTTGTTTTTCAATTAACAAAATTGTTATTAAAAAATATTAATAAGAGTGACAACAAGGAATTAAACGTTGCTTTGTCGTCTTCGTTTTTGGCTTATTTTGTTTTTTTGCAGTTTAATTTTTCATCGCTAACTTCTGTTGTTTTGTTTTTAGTTTTATTATCAATTTCTATTGTTTTAAATGTTAAAATATTTTTCCCTGATTTGTTTGTGGCTGACAAAAATGATGATTACAATAAAAAACAAAAATTTATTTTGTTAAAATATTTGTTTTTCATTTTAGTATTATTTATTTCGATTTTTGGCATTAAAAAACAGGCAGATTTTTTGACTAATGATTACTATTTTTTTCAAGCAAAAAGATATTTAAGCCAGGGGAAGTTTGGCGAAGGAATATTGATGTTTTCCTATATAGATAAAAAGGGCTATATGTATGATGATTATGCTTATTATTTGGTGGATACTATTTTTGGCAACTATACTAGAGGATATTTTTACGAAAAATCAATGGATTATTTGGCCAAAAAAGAACTAGAAAATGTTTTAAACAGAATAGAAAAAAGAAAGATTTTAAGTAATAGCAATTCGTTTTTTTTGAATTTTGCTGAGAGTAAAATATTTTCTGTTTTAGGTGAAGAAAAAAAGTCGGAAGATAAGTTCTTGGAATTAATTTTAAAATCATCCAACTTTCCCGATCTTTATCTTAATTATGCTAGACATAAAATAATTTTTAATAAATTAGAAGAATCTTTAAATCTGTTTTATAAAGTAAGCAGCCTGCTTCCAGGTGGTGAAATAGAAAGTGATGTTAGTCGTAATCGTTTAATATATTACAAAAGTTTAATTGATTACGAAATTAACAGTGTTCATTTTAAAATTAATAATAATGGTGTAAAATAGTAATATAATTTATTTTAAATATATGTTAACAATGGAATTGTTTTTTATTTTTTTTATGTTTGCTTTTGGCTTGATAATCGGTAGTTTTTTGAATTGTTTGATTTGGCGTTTATACAAAGAGGAGACTGTTTTGGGTAGATCATACTGTCCTAATTGTGGCAAAGAACTTAAATGGTATGACAACATCCCCCTTCTAAGCTTTATAATTTTAAAAGGCAGATGTCGTTTTTGTGATGAAAAAATTTCTTGGCAATATCCACTAGTAGAATTAATAACTGGTATTTTGTTTGCCCTGTCTTATTATCTCTCCTTGAAGCATGGTTTTTCTTTTTTAGAATTGTTTTTTTATCTATTTATTATTTCTCTTTCGGTTATAATTTTTGTTTTTGATTTAAGATGGTATTTAATTCCAGTTTGGACGGTGATTGTTGGTGGGCTGGTTGTTATTGCTTTAAATTTATTTTTTGGAGCTTCAATTCTTCATCTTTTAATTTCGATGTTAATTGGTGCTGGTTTTTTTGGCATACAATATTTAATAACTCGCGGAAAAGGAATTGGCGAGGGGGATATTTGGTTGGGCGCTTTATTTGGAGCGATTTTTCCTGATTTAAAATTATTAATTTTATCAATTTTTTTAACCTATATAATTGGAGGGCTGGTAGCTGCTATTTTGCTTATTTTTAAGGTAAAAAAGATTGGTTCACAACTGCCCTTGGGCATCTTTTTATCCCTTTCTTTGGTTATTTGTTTGTTTTTTGGCAAAGAAATAGTTGATTGGTATTTTTCATTGATTTTTTAGGTATTTTTGATTTAAAACTGGATTTTTACAATTTTATTTAAAATATGGGCAAAATATTTAATTTTGGTTTTTTTTGTTATTGCCAATGTTTTTAAATTTTAGTATAATATAGGCAATTAAACATTGCTTGATTTTTTTATGAAAAACGATATAGTTGTCGGTCTTGATATTGGTTCAAATAGTATTAAGTTAGTTATTGGCCAACATAAAGGAGAGTTTAGTGATGGTCGCCTTAGTGTTATTGGGGCAGTTTCTTGTCCTAGTGCTGGTATTGGCAAAGGTGGAATGATAAATAGCATAGAAGACGTTGTTTCTTCTCTTTCTGCTTGTCTAGAAAAGGCGGAAAGATTGGTTGGTTTGCCAATAAGCTCTGTTTGGCTTTCTTTTAATAATTCCAAAATAAAATACGAAAAAACCAAGGGGGTGGCTATTATTAGTAAAAATGATGGCGAGATTGATTATAGTGACATAGAAAGAGCAATTGATTCCGCCAAATCTTTTCCTGTCCCTAATAATTATGAAATAATAGATAGTATTCCAGTTAGATATAATATCGACAGCAACGAAGACGTTAAAAGTCCAATTGGAATGAATGGTGTTCGTCTTGAAGTTGAGGTTTTGGTTGTTTTAGCTTTAAGTGGTCAAATAAATAACTTAATTAAAATAGTTCATCGAGCTAATTTAGATATAGACGGACTTCTTTTGCCCCCGCTTTCATTATCATCTTCTTTTTTAAACAGTAAAGAAAGAGAGTTGGGATCAGCTGTAGTTGATATTGGCGCAACCACAACCTCTTTAGCTGTTTATGAGGACGGCAACTTATTACACTTGGCTGTTTTACCAATTGGTTCAGAACACATAACCTCTGACATTGCCCTTGGACTTAAATGTCCTATTAGTTTAGCTGAAAAAATAAAAATACAATTTGGTGATGCCGATTCAGAAAATTGTGACGACGACGAAGAAGTAGATATCAGACCATTGTTGAAAGATGAAAATGTAGATGACCTAGAATTTATTTCTAAAAAATATTTGTCACAAATAATCGAAGCCAGGGTAGAGGAAATTTTTTCTATGGTTGATAATGAGCTTAAAAAAATAAATAGATCAAGAATTTTACCGGTCGGTGTTTTTTTAAGTGGAGGCGGAATCTTGATTAAAAATATTCAAAAAGTTGCTAAAAAAGTTTTGGCTTTGCCGGTAACAATGATCAATGTTAATGCTTTGAAGTTGGAGGTTGATAAAGCTCAAAGTCCAGAATTTTTTACATCTCTTAGTTTGTTGGTGGCTTCTCAACAAGAGAATGGAGGAAAAGATAGAAGAGTTAATTTTTTTAAAAATAATTTTAAGGGAATAATAGATGGCGTCGGAGGCTTTTTAAAGAAGATAATGCCAAAATAGCATCAGACGTGTTTTTTATAAAAATATGCCAGAAATAAAACCAAACATTGAAACCTCGGCCAAAATAAAAGTTGTTGGCGTTGGTGGTGCCGGAGGAAATGCTATCAATAGAATGATTGAATCGGGTATAAGGGGTGTTGAATTTATTGCTATAAATACAGACATTCAAGATTTACAGAAAAGCAAAGCTAGTAAAAAGCTAAACATTGGTAAAATGATTACCAGGGGTCTTGGTGCTGGCATGAACCCGGAAATTGGTAGAAAAGCGGCTGAAGAATCACAAAACGAAATTAGAGATCTTTTAAAAGGATCAGATATGGTTTTTATAACTTGTGGTTTGGGCGGTGGAACTGGAACGGGTGCTTCTCCAGTAATCGCTGAAATAGCCAAACAAGCATCTGAAGAGGATTCAAAAAAACCATTGGTTATAGCAGTAGTAACAAAACCTTTTTTCTTTGAAGGAGGCGCTAGACAAAAAATAGCCGATGAAGGTTATAAAAATTTAGCAGAAAAAGTAGATACCATTATAACTGTTTCCAATGAAAAATTATTGGAAATAGTTGATAAAAAAATAACATTTGTTGATTCTTTTAAAATTGCTGACAATGTTTTACGACAAGGTGTGCAGGGAATTTCAGAAATTATAACAGTTCCAGGATTAATCAACGCTGACTTTTCTGATGTTAGAAATATTATGGCGGATACCGGATCAGCTTTGATGGGTATTGGTCAGGGTTCTGGAGAAAACAAAGCAGTTGATGCTGTTAAAACAGCTATTAATTCACCTTTACTTGAATATTCCATTGAAGGTGCCAAAGGTGTTGTTTTCACTATAACTGGTGGTGCCAACCTAAGCATGTATGATGTAAGTGAAGCAGCTAAAATGATTAATTCTTTAGCTGACAAAGATGCTAAAATAGTTTTTGGAGCAGTTATTGATGAGTCTTTGGGAGATGAAATAAAAGTTACCATCGTTGCTACTGGCTTTAATGACAAAAATATTAAACCAAGCAAAAAAGTTGAAAGTGAGAAAAAAACAGTTAATCCAAATCGTGACATTGACTATTATACATCGTCCAAAAAAGAATTTGATTTAATGAATGATATCAACAAAAAATCTGTTGATTTAGAAAAAGATGATAGGGATAACAAGAAATCAATTTTTAATTTTAATTCCAAAAGTTTGTTTCATAAAGACAAAATAGATGATGATGTTAGCGCCCCATCTTTTAAGACCAATAACCGTTTAAATAGTCAGCAGGACGAAGAGGAGTCAGAACTTGATGTCCCAGCTTTTATCAGAAATAAAATTAACAAATAAGTTGGTTTATTTTTAAATAGAAAAAGAGGAGTTTTCCTCTTTTTTGTTTTTTCGAAACACTCTTGACTTTTTATTTTTTATGACTAATAATTTAGTTGGTCTTATGATGCCAATAAAATAAGGGTATTTATAAAAATTAAATCTGAGTATTTAATTTTTATTGTTTTTATGTTGAAAAAAATTAAAGAAAACAGAGCTTTAGCCAAGGGTGTTTTTATGTACATTAGCTTTTCTGTTTTAGGGCCTTTATTGACTATTGGTGCCATCGGCTACGTTCTAGATAAAATTTTTGGTACAAAACCTTTTATTCTTCTAGGATCTGTCTTGGTTTCGTATGCTTTTAGTAATTTTTTGATTTTTAAGAAAATTAAAGAGTTTAATGCTTCTTTGGAGCAAATAAAAAAGGAAACAGAGCGCCCAGATGAAGATAAATATTCTGAGGAAGAAAATAAATAAATTTATATGGAAAATATTACACTAGCTTCTAATATACTTTTTTCAATCGGTTCTTTTCCAGTAACCAACACTTTTTTATGGACAGTTGTCGCTAGCGTGTTTTTAATGGTTTTTTTTGTTTTAATTGCTAAGAGAATGAAAAATGTTCCAAGTGGCACTCAAAACGTTGTAGAAATGTTGCTTGAAGGAGCCTATTCTTTTACTGAATCAGTTATTGGGCCGGGAAAGCCAGCCAGAAAGATTTTTCCTTTAGTTGGAACAATGTTTCTTTTTATATTGTTTTCTAATTTGTTAGTTTATATTCCAGGACAATCAGCTTTTACAATTTATAAAGGAGGAAGCCCAGTCCCAATTTTTAGAGCCATTATGTCCGATTATGGTTTAGTGTTAGTGATGACTTTAATTTCTGTGATTACAACCCAAATTGTTTCTGTTGCAGTTCTAGGCCCTTTCAAATATGTAGGTAAGTTTATTAATTTAAAAGGACCGTTAGATTTCTTTTTGGGAATAATGGATTTGGTGGGCGAGATTGCCAAGGTTGTTTCCCTGTCCTTCCGTTTATTTGGAAATATCTTTGCTGGCGAAGTTTTAACTGCTGTTATTTTGTTTTTAATGCCATTTTTTGCACCATTGCCATTTATGTTTTTAGGTCTTTTAACAGCTGTTGTCCAAGCTTTCGTTTTTGCTGTCTTGACCTTAGTATTTACGTCAATGGTTGTTGAATCGTCCGCTGAAGAGGGAAAATAAAAATTTATATATAATAATTAATTAATATTTTATTCGTTAAAATTTTAATGAATAAAATTAAAAAAAATATGGATGCAGATGCTGCAAAATATATCGCCGCCGGTATCGCTATCGGTTTAGGCGCCATTGGTCCAGCTCTTGGTGAAGGTATGATTGCTTCTAAAGCTATGGAAGCTATTGGTAGAAACCCAGAAGCAGGAGGAAAAATTACTCCTTTAATGTTTGCTTCTATGGCTGTTACCGAATCTACTGGTATCTATGCTTTAGTCGTTGCTTTAATTGTACTTTTTAGTTAATTTTGTTTGTTATTAAACAAATGATTTTTGATAGCTGTCGATTTTAAATCGATAGCCATTAAAAATTATTTTCAAATTTTAAAAATAAATATATGGAACTACTTAATGCCTTAGGTATTGATTGGAAAATTTTATTAGCCCAATTTGTTAACTTTGCTGTCTTGGTTTTTGTTTTATGGAAGTTTGCCTATAAGCCAATTTTTAAGTTTTTAGAAGATAGAAAAAATAAAATAGAAGAGGGTATCAAAAACGCTGAACAAGCCACACAGAAGTTAGTTGAAATTGGAGAAAAAGAAAAAGAAGTTTTAATTGAGGCTAAAAAAGAGGCTTTGAATATGATAAATGAAGCCAAAGATAATGCTGAAAAAAGAGGCAATGAAATTATTAAGAAGGCTCAAGAAGAAGCATCTTTAGCTATCGTTAAAGAAAGAGAGAAATTTAATCAAGAAAAAATAGAAATTTTTAAAGACATGAGAAATAACTTGTCAGAATTGGTTGTTTTGGCTGTTGAGAAAGTGATTGAAGAAAAAATGAATAATGAAAAGGATAGTGAAATAATAAAGAAAGCTTTAAATAATTAATTTGTTTATGAAAATTAAAGCCAAACAATATGCTCAAGCTCTGTTTTTAGAGGCAAGAGGTAAAGAGGGTAAAGAGCTTTCAAATGTAATAGATAAATTTTTTGAAGTTTTGAAAACTGATAATAATATATCCCAAATAGGAAAAATAATTTTTTATTTTAATGAGCTTTGGAATAAGGAAAATTCTTTAGTTGAAGCTGAAATAACCTGTTCAAGGTCTTTAGAGTCTAATTTGAAAAACGATGTTTTATCTTACTTAAAGAAGATTTCTAAAGCAGAGAATATTAAGATAAGTGAAAAAGAAAATAAAAAAATAATAGGTGGTTTTGTTTTAAAATATGGTGATAAAATTATAGACGCTAGTATTAAGAATAAAATTAATTCTTTTAAAAATAGTTTATTAAATTAAATTCATATAAAAATATGGAAAATAATTCAAAAGATTTTATAATCGAGCAGATAAGACAAAGAATTGCCGATTTTAAATCAGAAATCAAAGAACAAAATTTTGGTAAGGTAGTTGAAATTGGAGACGGTATTGCCAAAGTTTCTGGATTATCAGAAGCGATGATGTCCGAGATGCTTGAGTTTAAAACAGAATCAGGCTCTGTTTTTGGTGTAGTTTTAAACTTAGAAGAAGACAGCGTTGGTGCTGTTTTGTTGGGAGATGGTAGTGCTATTAAAGAAGGAGGCGAAGTTGTTGCTTTAAAAAGAATTTTAGAGGTTCCAGTTGGAGATGATATAGTTGGTCGTGTGCTTAGTCCCCTAGGAACTCCTTTGGATGGCCAGGAAAATATAAAAGCAGAAAAATTTTATCCAGTTGAAAAAATTGCTCCTGGCGTTATCACTCGTCAATCTGTTAATGAACCAGTACAAACTGGCATTAAAGCTATTGATGCCATGATTCCGATTGGTCGCGGTCAAAGAGAGCTTATTATTGGAGATCGTCAAATCGGTAAAACTGCCATTGCTATAGATACTATTATCAATCAAAAAGGACAAAACATGAAATGTATTTATGTTGCTATTGGTCAAAAAGAATCAAAAGTTGCTGGTATCGTTGCTAAATTAAAAGATGCCGGAGCTATGGAATATACTACAGTGGTTGTCGCTGGCGCTAGTGACCCGGCTTCACTGTTGTATATTGCCCCTTATGCTGGTTGTGCTATGGCTGAATACTTTTTAGATAAAGGAGAAGATGTTTTAATTATCTATGATGATTTATCCAAACATGCTGTTGCTTATAGAGAAATATCTTTGCTTTTAAAGAGACCTCCTGGACGTGAAGCTTATCCTGGTGATGTTTTTTATCTACACTCACGTTTATTGGAGAGAGCTTGTAAATTAAATAAAGATTTTGGTGGTGGATCAATTACTGCCCTTCCAATTATCGAAACTCAAGCTGGTGATGTGTCTGCTTATATTCCAACTAATGTTATTTCTATTACCGATGGTCAAATATATTTAGAGCCAGATTTATTCTATCAAGGAAATCGTCCGGCGGTTAATGCTGGCCTTTCTGTTTCTCGTGTTGGAAGTAGTGCTCAAATTAAGGCTATGAAAAAGGTAGCTGGTAAAATGCGTTTGGAGGCTGCTCAATATAGAGAATTGGCTGCTTTTGCTCAATTTGGCTCTGACCTAGATGAAGAAACCAGAAAAAAATTGGAAAGAGGAAAAAGATTAATGGAAATATTAAAACAAGATCAATACGAACCGATGGATGTTGCTTTGCAAGTAGTTGTTTTCTTTTCTTTAATTAATGGCTTGATGGACAATATTCCAGTCGATAAAATTAGAGAGTTTGAAAAAGGATTGATTGAATATGTAAAAGACAACGCTCAAGATGTTTTGAAAAACATTAAAGAAGTTAAGGTTATGGATGAAAAAGACGAAGAAAAATTAACAAAAACAGTTAATGACTATAAAGATACTTTGGATTATTTGATTAAATAATTATGGCTAAAACCAAGGAAATACAACGCAGAATAAAATCTGTTAATAATACCAAGAAAATAACTAAGGCGATGGAGATGGTGGCAGCTGCTAAAATGAGAAAATCAGTTGAGGCTGTTTTAAAAACCAGAACTTATGCCAACTTGGCCTGGACTACCATCTTAAATATTTCTGGTTCTTTGGAGGATGGCAAGAATTTACATCCATTGCTTCATGTTAGACCAGAAACTAAAAGGGTCGCTATTATTTTAATAAGCTCTAACCGTGGTTTATGTGGTAGTTTTAATACTAATATTATAAACAAAGCCGTTGCTGGCATTAAGAAACACGGAGATATTGAAACCGATTTTATTTTATTGGGTAAAAAGGGTTTAGCGGTTAATAGTCGTTATGGTTATAACATTGTGGCCGAATTTGATAAAGTTGATTTTGTTTCGGAAATAAAAGAAGTTATGCCGATCGCCCGCCTAGCGATGGATGATTATTTGAATGGTAAATACGATAAAATATTTGTTGCCTATACTGACTTTGTTAGCGCCACTAAACAAATTCCTAGAGTTAAACAAATCTTACCAATTGATATAAATGTAGATGAAGAATATTTAGGAGTTGTTGGTAGAGATGAAAGGGTTGGTACAACCAAAGAATACATTGCCGAAAAAGAAGCAAAATATTTAAGAGATAGTGAATATAACTATTTGTTTACTTATGAACCAAGTCCACAAGCAGTTTTAGATCAAATGGTTCCAAGATTAGTTGAGGTCCAATTGTTTCAAGCTCTCTTAGAGTCAAACGCTTCGGAGCATAGTATTAGAATGGCTTCTATGCATCAGGCTACTGAAGCGGCTAGTGATATTGTTAAAGAATTGGTTCTATTTTATAACAAGGCTCGTCAAGCAGTTATTACTTCCGAAATTGCTGAAATTAGTGCTGGAGCCAACGCCTTAAAAGCTTAAAAATTTTTAATATAATTTTATATAAATTAAAATAAAAGTATGGGAAACGAAAATAAAAAAAACGGAATCATTAAGCAAATAATAGGCGCTGTGGTTGACGTTTATTTCGAAGAAAATTTACCAGAAGTTTATACTGCTTTAGAAGTTGAAGCGGCTGATGGTAAAAAAATTATTTTGGAAGTTCAACAACATCTAGGTTTTAATGTTGTTAGAACTATTTCCATGGGATCAACTGATGGTTTGAAAAGAGGAGATTTGGTTGTAAATACTGGCAAAGGAATAACTGTTCCAGTCGGCAAAGAAACACTAGGAAGAATTTTTAATGTGTTAGGAGATGCTGTAGATGGTGGTGAAAATTTGGTTGATACTAAAAGATATGAAATTCATCGCAAAGCTCCAGATTTTATAGATCAATCAACCAAAACAGAGATTTTAGAAACTGGAATTAAGGTTATTGATTTAATTTGCCCAATTGCTAAAGGAGGAAAGGTTGGTTTGTTTGGTGGTGCTGGTGTGGGTAAAACCGTTGTTATTCAAGAATTTATTAATAATATTGCCAAAGCTCACGGTGGTTATTCAGTTTTTGCTGGTGTAGGAGAAAGAACTCGTGAAGGAAATGATTTGTTTCACGAAATGAAGGGCGCTGGTGTGCTTGATAAGGTAGCGATGGTTTTCGGTCAAATGAACGAACCGCCAGGAGCTCGTGCTCGTGTTGCTTTGTCTGGTCTTTCAATTGCTGAATATTTTAGAGATGAGCAGAATCAAGATGTGTTATTTTTCGTTGATAATATTTTCCGTTTTACTCAGGCTGGTTCTGAGGTATCCACTTTATTAGGTCGTATGCCTAGTGCTGTAGGTTATCAACCAACACTGGCTACTGAGATGGGAGAGCTTCAAGAAAGAATTACATCGACCAATAAAGGATCTATTACCTCAATTCAAGCTGTTTACGTTCCAGCTGATGACTTGACTGATCCAGCTCCAGCCACAACTTTTGGACACTTAGATTCAACTGTGGTTCTTTCTCGTTCTTTGTCGGAGCTTGGTATTTATCCAGCTGTTGATCCACTTGATTCTTTCTCAACAATTTTAGATCCAAAAATAGTTGGACAAGAACATTATGATGTTGCTTTGGGAGTCCAAAGAGTTTTACAAAGATATAAAGATTTGCAAGACATCATTGCTATTTTAGGTATGGAAGAATTGTCAGACGAAGATAAAGTTACTGTTTCTCGTGCTAGAAAAATACAAAGATTTTTATCTCAACCTTTCAGTGTAGCCGAAACATTTACTGGTGTTTCTGGTAAGTATGTAAAATTAGCAGATACTGTTAGAGGATTTAAAGAAATATTAGAGGGAAAGCATGATGATAAGAGTGAAGGAGATTTTTATATGAAAGGTACTATCGAGGAAGTTGTTAAAAAATAAATATGCCAGACAAAAAAAGAATAAAATTTGAAATAGCCACGCCAGAAAGAGTTGTTTTAAAAGAAGAAATTCTACAGGTTACGGTTCCAACTCAAGAGGGCGAAATTACGGTGTTGCCAAAACACTCACCTTTGGTTTCCATTTTAAAGCCAGGCGTTTTGGAATTAAAAAAACTTGATGGTGAAATCGAAATTATTTCTGTTTCTGGTGGTTTTGTTGAAGTTTTATTAAACAAAGTTATTATTTTGGCAGATACTGCTGAAAGGGCTGAAGAAATTGATATTGAAAGAGCCGAAGAGGCCAGGAAGAGAGCCGAAGAATCACTTAAAGATATGCGCAGTGTTGATGCTTCTCAATTTGCCCAATTAGCAGCTCAAATTGAAAAAGAGCTAGCCAGAGTTAGATCGGCTAAAAAATGGAGAAGTTTGAGAAAATAAAATTTTAGGATGAAATTATAGATCAAAAAAATAGGTGCAAAAACCTATTTTTTTATTGACTAAAATTTTGAAATATAATATATTAACTATCAGTTCGCATTTTTTTCAAACTTTAAATTTTACTGTCATGGCAGAAAAAAAATCAGAGAAGAATCGGGAAGAAAAAAATGAGTCGGTTAAAACTAAAAAAGTTCAAGAGAGCAGCCAAAAAACAGAAGAAAAACCAAAAAACAAAAATTGGAAAAAAGATTTTTCTGTGAAGGTCGGCTGGTAAAATGCTCAAAAATTTTTAAAAGCTCTGAATAGAGCTTTTTTTATATTTCGAATCCTCCTCTTTTGTCTTATAATAAATAAGAAGCTAACGCAGGTTAGCTTCTTATTTATCAGAGGTCCGAGTGGGATTCGAACCCACGAGTGGCAGTTTTGCAAACTGCAGTGTTAAACCGCTTCACCATCGGACCAGTTTCACAAAAACATAGTAATACATATTATTTAAAAAATCAAGGCAATATTGACTTTTATTATAATTGTTGTAAACTAGTTTAAAGTTCATTTAAAACCTTGCTTATGAATGCGGACGTGAAAGAGCAAAAAAAGTATTGGGAAGATTTTTATAGAAAAAACTTCTCAATAGAAAAGAATTTTTCTGAATTACGAATTGCTAGTTTTGATAGTCAAAAGTACGATTTGGTTATAATCGCTGCTGGCTTGTTTTTTGACAAAATTTTAGAAAAAGCCGAAAAGGTGATGGGCGTCAAAATTAAGAACGAATTGAGTTTTGGTGGGCAAATTATTTCAATTCGAGAGGCAGAAACCGATTATTTTGTTTTAGTTTCAAAAAATCTGACTAAAATAAGTTTTTTGGGTTCAGATCAGCGAGCAACAATTAGAGCAAAAGATCAGGTTACTTTAAACGAAGGATTTCTTTTTTTGATGGCTGCTTTTGAAAAGCGCCCGAAAGATTTTTTCAGTTTAGTTCTGTCTGTTTTTGCTTGTGGAGCGTCAAGATTGGAAGGAAAAAGAAATATTTTACTTCCCGGGTTAGTTTATGAAAAAAACAGCAAAACACTTCATATTGTATGGTATGATGGCTTTTACGCTGAAGCTAATTTGGACAAGCTCCAGGTCGCATTTATTTAATTTAAGCTAGGAGGGGACAAAATTGTCTCCTTTTTTTATTTTCTTGACAGCAATTTTAATTATGCTAAAATAACAATTAGCAGTCTTATGGTTAGATTGCTAAAAAATATTTATTATTTTAGTGGCTTGTTTATTATACTTCTATATTTTTAGGGAGAGGTTAATAATTAAGCTAATTATTTTTATGAAACTTAAACCTTTAAACAACAATGTGATTGTTAGGGCTTCTTCTAAGGAAGAGGTTACTAAGTCAGGGATAGTTTTACCAGACACAATGGATAAGGAAAAGCCGGAGCAAGGAGAGGTTATAGCTGTTGGTCCAGGAAAATTATTAGATAATGGTTCTAGGTTTGAAATGTCTATTAAAATTGGCGACAAAGTTGTTTTTAAAAAATATTCTCCAGACGATATAAAAATAGACGGAGAAGAATATTTAGTTATAAGCGAAAACGATATTCTAGCAATTATTGAATAGTATAAAAACATTTATTTATAATTAACGATTAATTTATATGGCAAAACAAATTGTTTATAGTGAAGAAGCTCGAGGAGCTTTAAAAAGAGGTGTTGATAAATTAGCTGACGCCGTCAAAGTAACCCTTGGCCCAAAAGGACGAAATGTAGTTATTGAAAAAGGTTTTGGATCTCCAGTAATTACCAAAGATGGAGTTACCGTGGCTAAAGAAATCGAGTTGGAAGATAAAATTGAAAACATTGGAGCTGAGATGATAAAAGAGGTTGCTTCTAAAGCAAATGATACCGCTGGCGATGGAACCACTACAGCCACTGTTTTGGCTCAAGCGATGATAAAAGAGGGATTGAAATTGGTTTCAGTTGGTGTATCTCCTGTCGAAATTAGAGAGGGTATTGAAAAAAAAGTTAATTCGATCGTCAAAAAGTTAAAAGAAATGAGTAAAACAATTGAGACAAAAGAAGAGTTGGCTCAAGTAGCCTCAATTAGTGCTAATAACAAAGAAATAGGCGAGAAAATTGCTGAGGCCATGGATAAGGTTGGTAAAAATGGAGTTGTTACGGTAGAGGAAGGACAATCTTTTGGTGTTGAAGTAGAAGTAGTTGAAGGAATGCAGTTTGACAAAGGATATGTTTCTCCCTATATGATTACTAACACCGAAAACATGAAGGCTGAAATGAATGATCCATTAATTTTAGTTACTGACAAAAAAATTGCTTCTATTCAGGAAATTTTGCCACTGCTTGAAAAGGTGGTTCAATCTGGAAAAAAAGACATCGTTATTATTGCTGATGAAGTTGAAGGTGAGGCGCTGACAACTTTTGTTTTGAACAAACTAAGGGGAACTTTTAGTGTTTTAGGTATTAAAGCCCCTGGCTTTGGCGATAGAAGAAAAGCAATGTTAGAAGATATTGCTGTTTTAACCGGCGCTAAGGTTATTTCTGAAGAAGTTGGTTTAAAACTAGAAAACGTTGAACTTGATGATTTGGGTCAAGCCAGAAAAGTGATTGCCTCTAAAGATAATACAACTATAGTTGATGGCAGAGGTGATGAAAATAAAATAAAAAATAGAGTAAAACAAATAGAAAAAGAAATTGAAATAAGTGAATCAGATTTTGATCGAGAAAAATTACAAGAAAGATTAGCTAAATTAACTGGTGGGGTAGCTGTTATTAAAGTTGGGGCTGCGACCGAAACAGAAATGAAAGAAAAAAAAGACAGAATTGAAGATGCCCTAAATGCTACTCGAGCTGCACAAGAAGAGGGTGTTGTTCCTGGGGGTGGATTGGCCTTGGCTTTGGCTGGTGGAGCTTTTGAAGAACTGACAGATAAAAAAGCAGATAAGGCTGGTGTTACAATAGTTGATAATGCCATACTTGAGCCAATTAAACAGATAGCCAAAAATGCAGGAAAAGATGGGTCTTTGGTTTTGTTTAATATTATTGAAGAACATAAAAAGGGCAATATTAATATCGGTTATAATGCCGCTACCGATAAGTTTGAAGATATGGTTGGTGCTGGTATTGTTGATCCAACCAAGGTTGTTCGTAGTGCTTTAGAAAATTCAGCTTCAGCCGCTATTATGTTTTTAACAGTTGAAACTGTAATTGCCGACAAACCAGAGAGCAAAGATGGATGTTCTTGTGGGTCAAGCCACAATCATATGGGTGGCATGCCAGGAATGGGCGGAATGATGTAATTTTTATCAAATTTAAAAAGAGGGACTGCGGTTCCTCTTTTTTGTTTTTTATTGAAATATGTTATAATTTTGTTATAAATAATTAAAAGATTTGTTATATATGCCATGTAAGAAAAAAAGTAATAAAAAAATAAAAGTAGCCGTTAGCGGTTATTTTAACCCCCTTCACGTTGGACATTTGGAAATGATAGAAAGGGCTAAAAAAATAGGAAATTATTTGATTGTTATTATCAATAATGATTATCAGGTAAAATTGAAAGGCAGTGTTCCTTTCATGAATCAAAAAGATAGAATTAAAATTATTAAAGCACTTAGAGATGTTGATGAAGTTTTTTTATCTATCGATAGAGACAAAACTGTCTGCAAATCATTGGCTAAAATTAAGCCAGATATCTTTGCTAATGGTGGTGATAGAAAAAATTTAAATGACGTACCAGAATATGATGTTTGTCAAAAACTTAAAATTAAAATGGTTGATGGTCTAGGAAAAAAAATTCGTTCTAGCTCAATCTTAATTGCTAATGCGTCTGAAAACAAAAAAACAAAACAATAGCCTATTTAATGTTAAAAACATTGTTGTACTTTTGCTGGTTTTATTTCTAGCAATGTTTTTTTCTTATATCAGAAATATAAATTATTCTTCTGGTAAAAATCAAAGTGTTATTTTTGTGGTTGATAAAGGAGACAGTGTTTCGGATATAGGTGATAAATTGCACAATCAGAATCTAATAAAATCAGAAAGAGTTTTTAAAGCTTATATTCGTTTTTCTAAGAAAGATGCAATTTTTAGAGAGGGTTCTTATGACTTGAATTATAATATGAACATCAAGGAGGTCGTCGAAGAACTTACTAAAAAAATATCTTTAAAACCAGAAAAAAAAGTTACTTTCATTGAGGGCTGGAGTGTTCGTGATTATTATAAAGTTTTAGAAAAAAATTTTTCGACCAAAGAAGAAGATTTTTTTAATATGGTTGGAGAACCTATGCTTGATTATCAGCTCCTATCAAGCGGTATGAGACCAAAAGATTTTTCAAAACAATTTGATTTTTTAAAAGACAAACCCGATTATTATGGTTTAGAAGGATATTTATTTCCAGACACTTATCGTTTTTTTGAAGATGCCAGCCTAGAGGATATTGTAGTCAGAATGTTAAAGAATTTTGATCAGAAGCTAACCAGCAAGATGAGAGAGGATATTGCTGCTCAGGGAAAAACTATTTTTGAAATAGTTACCATGGCTTCTATAATTCAGAAAGAAGTTCAAAGTGAGGACGACATGAAAATGGTTTCTGGTCTTTTTTGGAATAGAATAAAAAACGGACAGGCCCTAGAGTCTTGTGCCACTCTAGCTTATATTTTGGGAGTTAATAAGGCAATCTACAGTTATGAAGATACTAGAACTCCATCAGCTTATAATACTTACATAAACAGAGGTTTGCCGCCAGGACCAATTTCTAATCCAGGAATCAGAGCTATTGAAGCCGCTATTTATCCAACAGAAAATAGTTACAATTATTTTTTGAGTCGACCAGACACCAAGGAAACTATTTTTAGTGTTACCTACGAAGAGCATTTATTAAATAAGAACAAATATTTAAAATAAAAATATGAGTGAAAATTCTAAAAAAATAATAGTTATAATGTTGTTTTTTTTAATAATTGTCATAGCTGTTCCTCTTTTTATTTACGTAAAAAAAAATAAGGTATCATCAACTGGTGAAAATCAACCAGTACAGCCAGTCCAAAATGAAATCAAAGAAAGTGAAGAAAATAAAATGTCGGGGCTGGAAGAGTCAATAGAATCATCGAGAGCTTTAGGAAGGCTTCCTATGGGGGAAGAAAAAATTGGGTTTGATTTTAATAAAGAGGATGAAAGTTTATATATAGAGTATGTATCTTTTCCAGATTTTTATAATGAAATTAAAAATGACACTGTTTCTTCTTTTGAAGATTATAAATTACCATTAAATATAAAAACAGATGTTGTTAACTATTATGATCTTTCTCGTCGTCTAAATATTGATTCTTCTCTAAATAATTTAAATTCTACTGGCTTTGCTTTGTTGGACAATCAATTAACTTCCAAAAATTTTTATGATGTTTACGAGGAGCTTTATTCAAAAAAAATACCACTTTTTATCACTTCCGATTTTTTGATTTATTATCATCAACAGGCAATGAAAAAAATATTTAAAGATATTGAGCAAAATATTTTTTATAAAAACCTTTGGGATATAAATTATGTTCTATTTGAAAAAGCTAAAAAAAGATATGAACAAAGACTGTCAGAAACGGGCAATATTAACGACCGTGTCTTAGAGGCTGAAAGATTAGCTGCGGCTTATTTTGCTACTTCCTTAGAGCTACTGAAACCAAAAGAAGGTCAAATAGCTCAAAATGGTGATTTAAGCAATCCTAATCTTTTTGGATTTTTAGAAAAAGATATTTATTATTTTGAAGTACCTAGTTATTTAAAAGTTGATGTTTCCAAAGAAGTTGAATTAATTACTGCTAAAAACGCCAAAGCTAAATCACCAGTTCTTCTTTACGAAAGAGATTACAAAGATTTTTTTATACCAGGAGAGTATAGTTCTAACGCCAAATTAAACAATTTTTATTTAGCCACTAAATGGTTGTCTTCCACTTTTCCATTACACTATAAGGGAGACGATTGTCCCGATTGTTATCTTGATTTTGATGATTGGAGAATCAGCATGATTAGTTCTGCTTTTATCGCTAATGATATTTTTAGCAGTCACGACTTGAAAAATGACTGGGCCAGAATTTATAAAACCCTGGCATTTTTTAAGGGACTAAGGGGTGATTTAACTTATGTTTATTATCGCGATGCTTTGGCTGAATGTTTTGGGGAAAATTACGATATCAGTGAGGTGTTTTCTGACAAAAATCCGGAGGGGGTAAATAATTTATATAAATTTCAAGCTAAAGTTTTAGAATATGATTTCTTGAAAATCGAAGGATCTTTTGATAAAAATGATTCAAACGATAAACCAAAATTAGGAGTAAAAATGCTATCAGATTTTTATTGGCCAAATGATTTCATTTTTAACGAATTGTCTTATCCCAATGTTTCAAAATATCAAGGAGAACAACCACCAAAAAGTAACGTTACTTCTTGTCGAGTAAATAATGAATTTGTCAGATGTAGTGGCTTTTCTTTGGATATTGTTAGCTTAATTTTTAACAGAAATTTGGATAACAATGTTTATTATCAAGAAAATTCCAAATATGATAATTATAAGGAACAGCTTAGCGATTTAAGAAGTCAAATTTCCAAATTTCCTAATATTTGGCACTATAATAATTATTGGCAAGGATTAAAAATAACTAAAAATTATTTGGAAAGTGATAAAAACAGATTGCCGATTTATTATAAAAATTCTTCTTGGGAACTTAAAGATTTGCACACCGCTGTTGGCTCTTGGGTTAATTTACAATTACCAGTAGAAAATTTAAAAGTTCATCAGAAGTATCAAAGAGGAATTTCTAGTTCGTCTGATTTGGATTTTATTAAATATAACTATATTGAACCAAATTTAGACTTATTAAATGAACAATTGGCTAGCACTTTGATGGTTTATGAAATGTTTTCTTTATTAAAAATAACAGAAGAATTGAGAAGTGTTTTTATGGACTTAGAAGACATGAAAGAAAAACTGGAAAGAATTAAAGAAATAATGATTAAAGAGACAAAGGGGGAGGAATTAAGTCTGGAAGACCTAAGTTTTATATCGGTTTTTGCTAGAGAGTATAAAACAGAGAAAATAGAACCCAGAATCTTAAGTATTGCTAGTAAAAACGGTAAAAAAGTTTCTTATGACATATCCAGTTCAAAGCTAGCCACTGTTATTTTCAGGCGATCAGGCCAAAATTATATGGCCGTTGGGCCGGTTTTCTCATACATTGAGAAGTAAGTCACCTGTTGATAAACTATGGAAAAAGTGTTAATATAATAGTGGTGCTTTATAATTGACAAGTTTACTGACTTATTATATTATATATATCACGGACAATCTATACTTAATTTGTTAATATAAAGTGAAAATTTATATTAATTAAATCATATTTAGGCTTTCAAAACCAAGCTTTTCTGGCATTGGCATTTTTTTGTTGAAAATCTTTTTAAAAGACAATTTTTTATTTTTTAAAATATTATTTATATAACTTATTTTATGTCTAGCAACCCAATCATTAAAAATAATCGTCTCTTTTTTACTGATTTTAAAGAGTCAATGCCAATTCCAGATTTAATTGAGTCGCAGAAGAATTCCTACGCCTGGTTTTTAAAAGAGGGATTAGCTGAATTATTAGATGAAATTTCTCCTATTATCGATTTTAACAATCGAGAATTAGAGCTTTATTTCGGGGATTATTATTTGGATAATCCAAAATTTGACGAAGTTGAAAGTCGTGACAAAAACATAACCTACGAGGCTCCTCTTAGAGTTAAAGCCATCTTAAAAAACAAAAAAACTAACAAAGAAATATCTCAAGAAGTTTATTTAGGTGACTTCCCTTTAATGACCGATAAGGGTACTTTTATAATTAACGGAATTGAAAGAGTTGTTGTTTCTCAATTAATTAGAAGTGCCGGGGTAATGTTTACAGCCGAATATATTAAAGGAAAAAAATATTATGGAGCTAAAATAATTCCAAACAGAGGTGCTTGGTTGGAAATTGAAACTGATGTAAACAAAGTTCTTTGGGTTAGAATAGACAGAAAAAGAAAAGTAGCAGTTACTTCTTTGCTTAGAGCTTTTGGCTATGAAACCGATGAAGAATTATTAAAGGTGTTTAAAGATGTTGATCTTACAAAAAACGAAGATGAAGTTGGTTATATCGAAGCTACAATTAAAAAAGATTTAGCTAAAAATCAAATTGAAGGTTTGCAAGAAGTTTATAGAAGAGTAAGACCAGGAGATTTGGCCGACGATAAGAACGTTAAACAATTGATCGAAAACATGTTTTTTAGATTTGATCGTTATGATTTTGGTAGAGTTGGTCGTTATAAATTAAACAGAAGATTCAACGAAAATTTACCAATTAATAAAGACACTAGAATATTAAGAAAAGAAGATTTGTTAAATATTGTAAAAGAAATTATTAGATTAAATATAACCAAAGAACCAGAAGACGATATCGATCATCTTGGTAACAGAAGGGTTCGCGCTGTTGGTGGTTTGGTACAAAACAGATTAAGAGTTGGTTTTGCCAGAATGGAAAGAATTATTAAAGATAAAATGAGTATTGCTGATATTGACACTCTTACTCCCAATAAGCTTATTAATGCCAGACCGGTAATTGCTGTCGTTAGAGAATTTTTCATGTCATCACAATTGTCTCAGTTCATGGATCAGACAAATCCTTTGGCAGAATTAGAACACAAAAGAAGATTATCGGCTATGGGTCCTGGTGGTTTAACCAGAGAAAGAGCTGGTTTTGATGTTAGAGATGTGCACACAACCCACTATGGACGTATTTGTCCTATTGCTACTCCTGAAGGACCAAACATTGGTTTAGTTGGTCACTTAGCTAGTTATGCTAGATTAAATAATTATGGTTTTTTAGAGGCTCCTTATAGAAAAGTTATTAAAGACAAAAAAGGACCAGTTGTTAGCGATGAAATAGTGTATTTAGATTCATTTGAAGAAGAAAAATATACAGTAGTTGACGCTACCGTTCCACTTGATAATAATAATAAATTTTTAGTAGAAACCTATCCTGGTAGAAAAGGTGGCAAGCCAGAAACAGTTAATATTGACGAGGTTGATTTTGTAGGTGTTGCTCCTAATCAAATTATTTCTATTGCCACTTCACTTATTCCTTTCATGGAACACAACGATGGACAAAGATCACTTATGGGAACAAACATGCAACGTCAAGCTGTTCCATTGGTTAAAACCGAGGCTCCAGTTGTTGGTACTGGAGTTGAACATCGAGCCGCTATTGATTCTGGTCACGTTGTTGTAGCTGAAGAAGATGGTGTAGTTGAGAAAGTTGATTCTTTAAGTATTGAAGTCAAAAACAGCAAAGGTAAAGTTAAAAAATATGTTTTAACTAAATTTTTAAGATCCAACTTTTTAACTTGTATAAATCAAAAACCAATAGTTAATTTGGGTGACAAGGTTAAAAAGGGACAAGTCTTAACAGATGGACCAGCAATTAGTAATGGTGAGTTAGCCCTAGGAAAAAATGTTTTGGTTGCTTTCATGACTTGGGATGGTTACAACTATGAAGACGCTGTTATTATTTCAGAAAGATTGGTCAAGGAAGATGTTTACTCTTCTATCCAAATTGAAAATTATACAATTGATGTTCGTGATACTAAACTTGGTCCGGAAGTCATAACTAATGACATTCCAAACATTTCCGAGGAAAAATTAAAGAATTTAGATGAAGACGGTATTATTAGAATCGGCGCTGAAGTTTCTAGCGGCGATATTTTAGTTGGAAAAATTACACCAAAAGGTGAAACTAAATTGAGTGCAGAAGAAAGATTATTGCGCGCTATCTTTGGTGACAAAGCCAAAGATGTTAGAGATTCTTCTCTTTATTTAGAACATGGAGAACACGGAAAAGTTATTGATGTTAAAGTTTTTTCACGTGATGCTGGCGATAGATTAGAAGCTGGTGTATTAAAATCAGTTCAAGTTTCTATAGCTAATTTAAGAAAAATACAAGTTGGAGATAAAATGTCTGGTCGTCACGGGAATAAAGGTGTTATTTCTAAAGTTGTTCCAGCAGAAGATATGCCTCACATGGAGGATGGAACACCGATTGATATTATTTTATCACCTTTAGGTATTATTTCTCGTATGAACTTCGGTCAGTTACTTGAAACACACATGGGCTTAGCAGCTAAGAAGCTTGGCTATAATGTAGCCACACCGGCCCTAAATGGTATAACCGAAGAACAAATTAAACAGGAACTAAAAAGAGCTGGTTTTGCCGAAGATGGTAAGGTTACTTTATATGACGGAAGAACAGGAGAACCATACGAAAACAGAGTTACTGTTGGTTATAAATACATGTTGAAATTAAACCACATGGTTGAAGATAAAATTCATCAAAGATCAATTGGTCCATACTCATTAATAACTCAACAACCATTGGGTGGTAAAGCTCAATTTGGAGGACAGAGATTTGGAGAAATGGAAGTTTGGGCTTTGGAAGGTTATGGTGCCTCTCATACTTTGCAGGAAATGTTAACCATCAAATCTGATGATGTTACTGGAAGAAGTAAAGCCTATGAGTCAATTATTAAGAGTGAAGAAATTCAAAAATTAAATGTTCCAGAATCATTTAACGTTTTAATTAGAGAATTAAAAGGCTTAGGCTTGAACGTTGATCTTTTAGGGGGAACAAAAATCGAAGAAGACTTTGAAGAAGAAGAAAATAAAAAAAATATTGATATAGAGAAAATAAATAAAGCTGATGAGCAAATTTATGACGATTCTCTTCAAGTTGTAGAGGAAAAAGAATAATTAAATTAATTACATTAATTAAATATATATGTTAAACCCCATAAAAACAAGCGATTTTGATGCCATAAGGTTAAAACTAGCTTCTCCCGAAGATATTTTGGAGTGGTCAAAAGGTGAGGTTGTTAGACCAGAAACCATCAACTATCGTACACAAAAACCAGAAAAGGATGGACTTTTCTGCGAAAAGATTTTTGGTCCAGTTAAAGATTGGGAATGTTCTTGTGGTAAATATAAAAAAATAAGATACAAAGGAGTTGTTTGTGACAAGTGTGGAGTTGAAGTTACTAGAAGCGTTGTCAGAAGAGAAAGAATGGGTCACATCAAGTTGCAAGTCCCTTGTTCTCACATTTGGTTTTTAAAAGGACTATCTTCTAAAATTGGTTTAATCTTAAACTTAAGCATTCAGTCTCTGGAAAAAGTTGTTTATTTTGCCAACTTCATAGTTACTGACGTTGATGAAAAATTAAAAAATGAAACTTTAGAGATTATTAAGAAAGAGTATAAAGGTAAAATTAAAAGCATTGAAGCTGATACTCAAAATAGAATAAACCAACTTAAAAAAGAAAGTGATAAGGATAAAGATCTCTCTGCCAAGGTAGAAGGAATGGAAAAAGAAAAAGAAGAAAAATTATCAAAATTGTCAGATGATTATGAAAAAGTTAAGAAAGAATTAAAAGATTTAAAACCATTATTAATTCTTACTGAGCAAGAATATCAAAATTTGAGTTTAAAGTTTGGTCATTTGTTTGAAGCTGAAATTGGAGCTGGTGCTGTTCAAACCTTGCTTAAGAGGATAAATTTAGACAAAACAATCAAAAAAATAGAAGAAAAATTAGAAGATGTGGTTGATGCCAAAAAGGAAAAAATGATTAAACGTCTTAAGGTTTTAAAGAATCTTAAAAACAATGGCATGAGACCAGAGTGGATGATTTTGGACGTTATTCCAGTTATTCCACCGGATCTAAGACCGATGGTTGCTTTAGATGGTGGCAGATTTGCTTCATCTGACTTAAATGATCTTTATAGAAGAGTTATTAACAGAAACAATCGTTTGAAACAGTTAATAGAGCTTAATGCCCCAGAAGTTATTTGTCGTAATGAGAAAAGAATGTTGCAAGAAGCAGTTGATTCTTTAATTGATAATTCTGCTAGAAATAGTAAAATGGTTACTGCTTCTACTGGTCAAAAGAGACAATTAAAATCTTTAGCTGATGCTTTAAAAGGCAAACAAGGACGTTTCCGCCAAAACTTATTAGGTAAAAGAGTTGATTACTCTGGTCGTAGCGTTATCGTGGTTAATCCAAAATTGAATTTAGATCAATGTGGTTTGCCAAAAATCATGGCTTTAGAATTGTTTAAACCATTTATTATTGCCGAGCTTATTAAGAGAGAATTGGTTCATAACGTTAGAAGTGCTTCTAGATATATAGAAATGGGAAATGATGAAGTTTGGGATATTTTAGAAAATATTATTAAAGGAGCTTATGTGCTTTTAAACAGAGCTCCAACCTTACATCGTTTGGGTATTCAGGCTTTTAAACCAACTCTTATTGAAGGTAAAGCTATTCAAATTCATCCTCTAGTTTGTACTGCTTTTAATGCTGACTTTGATGGTGACCAAATGGCCGTTCATGTTCCGCTCACTAAGGAGGCTGTAGCTGAGGCTAGAGACATAATGCTTTCTACTCACAACTTATTGAAACCGGCTACTGGTGATCCGATAGTTGCTCCTAATCAAGATATCGTTTGGGGGGCTTATTATCTAACATTAGAAAGATCACTTGAGAAAAAAGAAAATGACAGTGATTATCGTTATTTTTCTGACAGTCAAGAAGCTTTATTGGCCTATGATCATAAGTTAATAGATTTACATGAATTAATTAGAGTTAGAGATGGAAAAGAAATGTTAACTACAACGATTGGTAGAATTATTTTTAATAAAATTTTACCAGACAAAATCTCTTATGTTAATGAAGTTTTGGGTAAAAATAAAATAAAAAGCATAATTAAGGATTGTTTAAGTCTTTATGGAGAAGACGAAACAGTTAAATTCATTGATAATTTAAAGAACTTAAGCTTTAAATATATAACCAAGAGTGGTTTGTCTTGGGGTTTTGGCGATCTGCCAGAATTACCAGAAAAAGATAAATTAATTGAAGCAGTCAACAATCAAGTTGATCAAATTAGAGAACAATTTGAAGAAGGTCTTTTAACTGACAGTGAAAGATATAATAAAGTTATTGAAGTTTGGACAACCACTAAAGAAAAAATAGCCGAATTTTGTAAAGAGGGATTAAAACAATCATTGCCAGTTTACTCTATGATTGATTCTGGAGCTAGAGGTTCTTGGGCTCAGCCAGTTCAGATTATTGGTATGAAAGGTTTGGTAACCTCTCCTTCAGGCGCTATTATTGAATTGCCAATTAAGGGTAATTTGAAAAAAGGCTTTTCTGTTTTGGAATACTTTATCGCTACTCACGCTACCAGAAAAGGTTTATCTGATACCGCTCTTAGAACCGCTAATGCTGGTTATTTAACTCGTCGTTTAGTTGATGTGGCGCAAGATGTTATAATAACTGAAGATGATTGTGGAGAGAAAGAAGGATTATTAATAAATAGAGCCGAGGTAGAAAAAGATAACGATGATTTCTTTAGAAAAATCTTAGGAAGATATTTGGCCAAAGATTTAACTGATAAAAAAGGAAAAGTTTTAGTTGAGGCTGGAAATTTAATAACTGAAGATGTTATTAAAGAAATTAAAAATAAGGATATTGAAGAAGCTTGGATTAGGTCAGTTTTATCTTGTAAATTACACAAAGGAGTTTGTGCCAAATGTTATGGAGTCGATTTGGCTTATAACAAAGAAGTAAAAATTGGAACAACGGTTGGTATTATTGCCGCTCAATCCATTGGAGAACCTGGAACACAGTTGACCATGAGAACCTTCCATACTGGAGGTGTAGCTGGAGCTGATGATATTACTCAAGGTTTGCCTAGGGTTGAAGAAATTTTTGAAAATAGAACTCCAAAGAAAAAAGCATTAATGGCCGAAGTTGAAGGTAAAATTAAAATTGAGTTTGGTCAAAGAACTATTAGAGATAAAGACGGAAAAGAAATTTTAGTAGATAATCCTCAAGAGAAAATCTTAAAGATAATTTATAAAGGTAAAGCTAGTGAAAAATATTACTTTAAAGAATTGATAAACGAGATAAAATTATCTGGAGAAAAAGTAGCTAAAAAAGATTTAGAACCAAAGGTTAAAGTTGAAGATGGAGCCAAAATTTCAAAAGGATCTGAACTTTATTCTGTTGGCAATAAAAGTGTTAAAGCTAAAGAGTCCGGCGTTGTTAAAATTAGTGATAAATTTGTCACTATTTCTTATGAAGTAGACAAAATTCAAGAGTTTACAATTCCTAAGGGGGTTATGATTTGGGTAAAAGATGGCGAAACAGTAAAGCCAGGAGATCGTTTGACCGAAGGAAGCTTTGATTTAAAAGAATTATACAAATTGAGAGGTCAATTAGAAACCCAAAAGTATATTATTAAAGAAATTCAGTATGTTTACTCCTCTCAAGGACAACCTTTAAACGACAAACATATTGAAATCATTGCTAGACAGATGTTTTCTCGTTATATGATTAAAGATTCTGGTGATACCACCTTACTTCCAGGAGAAGTTGTTGAAGAAGAAGTTTTATATCAAGCAAATAAAGAGGGAAAATCAAAGGCTAAAGGAGAAAAATTGTTATTAGGTATTACTAAAACATCTTTAACTACTGATAGCTTTTTGTCAGCCGCTTCCTTCCAAGAAACTCCAAGAGTTTTGATTGAGGCAGCACTTAGTGGTAAAGTTGATTATCTAGAAGGCTTGAAAGAAAATGTTATTATTGGATGTTTGATTCCAGCAGGAACTGGCTATAAAGGAAAGAAGGCTAGGGAGATATATAAATAATTGTATATTTAGTTATAGAAAAAGACGAGAATTTTACTTCTCGTCTTTTTTGTTTATTTTTGCTATAATTTTATTATGAAAATAATAATAGCCCTAGGAAATTCAGGAAAAGAATATGAAAAAACCAGGCACAACGTGGCTTGGTTGTTTTTAGATTATTTTTTGGGACAAGATGCTTCTTGGGAGTTTAATAAAAAGTTTAATGCTGATATTTGTTTTCATAACAATATTTGGTTTTTAAAACCTAGAACCTACATGAATAATTCAGGGGTAGCCCTTAGATCTTTTATGGATTTCTATAAGTTATTACCCAAAAAAATGGGCTTGTTTTCCATAAAAGATCTTAATTTAACTAACGATTTGACTGTTGTTCACGATGATTTAGATATCGATTTTGGTAAACATAAAGTTTCCGTTAATGCTTCTAGCGCTGGTCACAACGGCGTGCAGTCAATAATTAATCATCTAAAAACCAAAAATTTTAAGAGAATTAGAATAGGAATAAACAATGAGACTAGAAAATATATTCCGGGAGATAAATTTGTTTTGCAAAAGTTTTCCGAAAAAGAAATGTCAGAACTAAATAATATTTTTAAAGAAATAAAAATATAATTTAAATTTAAGTTGTATAATGTATGCCATTTTTTTAAAAAAAATAAAGAGATTGCACGTCGCACAGCAACTATGTGCAATAAAACTCTCAGTATTTAAAAATAATCCAAATATTATGTTTAAACAAAAACGAGGTTTTACCCTCATTGAACTCCTAGTAGTAATAGCCATTATTGGCATACTAGCAACACTTGCAGTAGTAGCCCTACAACAAGCAAGATCTAGAGCTAGAGACTCTAAAAGAATGGCTGATATGAAACAAGTTCAAACTGCTCTAGAACTATTCTTTAATGAAAATGGCAGATATCCCACTACCGATGAATGGAATAGCGGTACTATAGTTTCTTCCTCTTCTCAAGAAACATTTATGTATTCTATTCCTTCTGCTCCTTCTCCTGCCGATGGTAATTGTCTAGAAGCCTCTAATACTTATGTTTACACACCTCAAAACAGTGGAGCTAGTTATACCATTGATTTCTGTACTGGTAAACAAGTATCAGATTTACCCGAAGGAGCCAAACAAATGACTCCAGGAGGAATAATAATTAGTAGTGGTTCTACTGGTGGTGAGGCTCAGTTTGTTTGTGGTGCTAGTACAATTTCTGATGCTGATAATAATATTTATCAAACAATTCAAATTGGAGCTCAATGTTGGATGACGCCCAACCTTAAAACTACCAAATATAGAAATGGTGTGTCGATATTAAATTTAACTGATAATACGGCATGGTCTAGTGATACGACTGGCGCATATTGTTGGTATAACAACGATGAAGCTACTTATAAAAATCCATACGGAGCTTTTTATAACCGTTATGCCATGAGTAATGTAAACGGTTTATGTCCAACCGGTTGGCACGTTCCCAATGATGACGAATGGCATGCACTAGAAAGTTATTTAGTTGATATTGGCAATTCTTGCAATCCTGATAGCGCTGGTTCGTATGAGTGTGTGCCTGCGGGAAAAAAATTAAGAGCCACTTCTTGGAGTGCTGGAACTGATGATTATGGATTTGCAGCCCTTCCCGCTGGAGGGCGTAGTTATATAGGAACTTTTAATAGTTTTAATACTCTGACTACTTTTTGGTCTTCTTTTTCCGATGATAGTTATAACAGAAGAATAGTCAGTGGTTCAAGCGATGGTATAGCCAGAAATATCGCTGATCCTAATCAGGGTGTTTCAGTTAGGTGTTTGAAGGATTAAACAAATAAAAACATAAAAAAAGAGTTCAAATTTGAACTCTTTTTTATTTGTGGGCATAGATGGACTTGAACCATCGACCCCCGCCTTATAAGGGCGGTGCTCTAACCAACTGAGCTATATGCCCGTAAAGTGGGCGTATCCCGACTCGAACGGGAGACCTTTACGATGTCAACGTAACGCTCTAACCAACTGAGCTATACGCCCTAAACGTAAAGAAAAAAACTAGATTTATTCTAGCTGTAGTGATTTTAACACTATTAAAATATTTTTTCAAGACGTTTTTTAACCGTTTCTATCACTGTTTTTTCTACTTCTTTTATTGGTTTTTTAATATTGGCTTGAGCTATTTTTTTTGTTCCTTCCGGGCCATATTCTTTTAATATTTCCAGAGAATTTATATTTTTAACAGAGTAAACAATAGCTTTGGTTTGAAAAATTTCCTCATTTTTTTCATCATGAATAATTATTGTTTTATCATCAAACTCACTCTTATCTTCTTCGTTGATATAATTATTTTCTAAAACAGACAGCTCTGACAGAGAGTAGAAGATAATAATTATTTTGGCGCTAGGCATGCTAACTATCAATTCATCTATTATATCTTGCAAATTTTCTTCTCCGGCTTTGGTTTCTCTAAAATCATTTTTAAACAAAGTTGCCCAAACAATACTATTACTCTCGATTGATTTTAAATTATTGAGAACTCTTCCCCAAAGCTTTAAAGTATTTAAGCTTCTGGATCTATATAGATTAGAGACTATCTCTTCTCGTTTGGCGCCCAGCTCAATCAAGTCAGAGCTCACTTTTAATGTCTGAGGTGTTAAGTTGTTAGTCTTAAAACTTTTAGTTTTAAATATTATTCCAGTAAGCAAGCAAGTCGCTATTTGTTCGTCAATTAATTCTTTTTTATGATCAAAAAAAAGATTATAAACAACCTCGCTGGTGGAAACCGCATTTAAATTTATGATATTTAATTGTCCGAACTCTTCATTTTCTGGGCTATGATCAATATTTATAATGTTGGTTTTATAGAAAAAATCAATATTATTATCATAAATTCTGCCCAAAGATTCTAAATCGTGTGTGTTTAAGGTTATTATTAAATCATATTTAAAACCACTCATGCTTGATTTTATGTCATCATTAGTGAAAAAACCATTTTGAGGTGATATTATAAAATTTAATTTATTATCTTCAATAGTGTATTTCACATGACTAACTTTAGTGTTGCTTAAATCCAGCGATACAACAAACTTCATCAAATTTTCCAATGAGTTTTTTATTTCCGAAAAGGCCGGTAAAAATTTAAAGGACTCAGCCGGAATTTTAAAATTATTGTTTTTTTGCATTTTCTCAGCTCCAATTTCAACATTTTTGCCAATTTTTTTTAAATATAAATACATAGCCAAAGAACTGGCAATGGCATCGCCGTTCCAGTCAATAGGAAAACTAATCAAAATGTTTTTTGATTTATCTATTAAATTAAAAAATTGGCTACTTGTTGGTAACATAAAAAATTTAAGCTAACTTTACATTATATCTTTATTTTTAGTTTCAGTCAACAAGGTTTAAATGTACAAAAATTGACAAAAATGCCAATAAAAATAGGCAAAAAACAACATATTGACAATAAAATTTAAATATAGTATAAATGTTCGTTAGACTTTAGTATATTAAAATTTTAGCTTTAATTTAAAACCAAAACCCTTATAAGACATGGATGAAGTAGTAACTAAAAAATTACTCGTAGAATTTCCAACCGGCAAGGATTTTTTAATCGAAGCTTCCGACGGTAAAAAGAAATTTTCAAATTCGGAAATTTTTAACATCTATCTTGACCAAGATTTTAGGAGTCCGAAGCTTGATAAGTTTGGTCCAGCTAGCAACGAGATTGTCTTGGATTTCTACGAATTGAAGTCCGATGGTAATTTTAAAGAAATTTTTAATTCTTTCGGAAAAGATCTAAAAGATATCTGCTTAACCCAATCCCAAATGATTGATTTCTGCAGAAAATATCGAAGAGAACCAATTTTTCAGGGATATACCTTGTTTTTTCTTCTCGAAGAAAAGAGTGAATTAGAGAAAAAGAACGAATATTTTGTTGTTTTTATTAATTTTTTTGCAAATGGAATAAGTGCTGTGGTTAGTAGTTTGCAATCTAACCATCTTTGGAAGCCTAAAGATCCTAGGCTGGTGGTTATCCCGAGGTTTTAAAGAATAAAATATTTTTGACCAGTTTTTAACTGGTCTTTTTTTAAAAAATTATGACTTTATTTGACCAAAAGGCCTAATTTTGCTACTATAAAATAGTAAAAAAATATATGACTCTCAAAAAATATCTCATTTCAATGAGCTTTTTAAGCCTTTTGCTTTGGGCTGTTTTTGTTTTTATAGCTCAAGTGGTTAATCCAGAAACAACTAATTGGGTTGGCTTGGCTTTGTTTTATTTTTCTCTGTTTTTTGCCTCAAGCAGTGCCTTGACTGTTTTAGGTTTTGTTCTGAGATTAATTTTCTCTAAAAGTAACCTACCATTCAACCTAGTCAAAACCTCTTTTCGTCAGTCTTTTTTACTGTCCTTTTTGTTAATCGCTATTCTTATAATGTTAGCCGGGGATTTATTTTCCTGGTTAAACATAATAATTGTTATATTAATTTTATCAATTGTGGAATATATATTTATATCGGAAAAATAATTTTTTAAATATGAAAGAAAAACTATTAAAACTAAAAGAAGAAATAAGCAAGGGATTAGAAGAAGTTAAAGATTTGGTAAGTCTTAAAGAATTGGAAGAAAAATATTTTAGTCGCAAAAGCGATTTTAATAATATTTTGAAGGGCATAAAGGATTTAAGCGAAGATCTTAAAAAAGATATTGGGCAGTTAGCTAACAACATTAAACAGGATTTGCTGGTAAATTTACAAGAAACTAAGGCCAGAATTGAAAAACAAAAAATTTCTAAAGAAAAATTTGACCCAAGTTTGCCAGCTCAAAGAACGGAGATTGGACATTTGCATCCATTAACCCAAATTAGACAAGAAATAGAAGATCTTTTTTATTCTATGGGTTTTATGGTGGTTGAAGGGCCAGAGTTAGAAAGCGATTATCATAATTTTACTGCTCTAAACTTTGCCCCTCATCATCCAGCCAGAGAGATGCAAGACACATTCTTTGTTGATTTAAAAAACAAGGAAGGTCAATATGATATGATTATGAGAACCCATACCTCTCCGGTTCAAATTAGAGCAATGAAAAAATATGGGGCTCCTCTCAGAGCTATTGTTCCTGGCAGATGTTTTAGAAATGAAGCCACTGATGCTAGGCACGAACATACTTTTTATCAACTAGAAGGAATAGTTATTGACGAAGGAATCAATTTTTCTCACTTAAAAGGTGTTTTAGAAACTGTTGGAAAAAAACTATATGGTCCAAACACTAAACTTAGAATGAGGCCAAAATATTATCCTTTTGTTGAGCCTGGAAGCAACGGCGAGTACACTTGCTTCTTATGTGGTGGAAAGGGTTGTCGCGTTTGTAAATATTCTGGTTGGCTGGAAATTTTGGGTTGTGGCATGATCCATCCTGAGGTTTTAAAAAGCGGTGGAATAGATCCTAAAAAGTATTCCGGTTTTGCTTTTGGCTTTGGTTTAGATCGCTTGGTAATGTTGAAATACAACATAGACGATACTCGTTTGTTTAATAGTGGGGATTTAAGATTTTTAAAACAATTTTAATTCTTTTTTAAGACATAAATTTCAAAATTAAAAATATGAACATATCTTTAAACTGGCTAAAAGAATTTGTTAATCTATCAGGCATAAAGGTTGAAGACCTTAAAGATAAATTAACCAAACATACAGTTGAAGTAGAGCAAATAATTAAACAAGGAGATAGGTTTAAAAATGTTGTTGTAGCTAAAATATTAGACGTTCAAAAACATCCTAAGGCCGACAAACTACAAATTGCCATAGTTGATGCTGGCGAAGAAGAAAATTTAAAAATAGTTTGTGGCGCTCCTAATATTGAGTCTGGTCAACTTGTTCCATTGGCCAAAATTGGTTCAGTTTTACCAAATGGGCTGGAAATAAAAAAAGCCGAAATTAGAGGAGAGGAGTCAAATGGAATGCTTTGTGCTGAGGACGAACTTGGTTTGGGAGATAGTCATGAAGGCATAATGATTTTAGATAAAAGCGCTAAAATTGGCCAAAAATTTTCAGATTATTTAGGTTTAAATGATACAATTTTAGAAATAGACAATAAATCAATTTCTAATCGTCCTGATCTTTGGGGTCATTATGGAATAGCCCGTGAACTCAGTGTTTTATTTGAGACAAAATTAAAAGAATATAAACCAAAAGAATTAAAAATAAAGAAAACAAAAAATGAATTGAAAAATATTGAAATTGAAGTAAAGGAGAAAAAACTTTGTCCTAGATACTTGGGTTTAAGGGTGGATAATATAAAAGTTTCTGATTCCCCAAAGTGGTTGAAAGATAGACTAGTTTCTATCGGTTTAAAATCTATAAACAACATAGTTGATGCCACCAACTATGTGATGTTTGAATTGGGTCAACCTCTTCACGCTTTTGATACTGACTCAGTAGACAAAGTAATTGTCAGAACAGCTCAAAAGGGAGAAAAAATAATAACCTTAGATGGAGTAGAAAAAAATTTAAACAACAGTGATTTGGTTATCGCTAACAGCAAAGAAGCCATTGCTATTGCTGGCGTTATGGGTGGAAAAAATAGTGAAATTAGCAATACTAGCTCTAGTATTATCATTGAATCAGCCAATTTTGATGCAGTTTCTGTTAGAAAAACAGCTCAAAGATTAAACTCAAGAACTGATGCTGCTATGCGTTTTGAAAAAGGATTAGATCTAAACTTGTGTTTGTTGGCAATTAATAAAGCCTGTGAAATAATTAAAGAAATGTGCCCTCAAGCCAAATTTGATTTGCCATTAGTTTTTGTTGATAATTTTGAAAAAGAAGAAAGAATTTTAGAGTTAGATTTAATCTGGGCAGAAAAAATAATAGGACAAAAAATAAGCGATAAGGATATAAAAAAAATATTAGAAAGTTTGGGCTTGAAGATAAGAAATAAACAAGACCATGTTTGGGATTTAATTATTCCGTCTTGGAGAATGAAGGATTTACAAATTAAAGAAGATATTATAGAAGAAATAATTAGAGTATTTGGTTATAACAACATAATTCCTTCATTGCCAAAGGCAGATATTAATCCCCCAGAAAAAGATTATAGCTTAGAAATGGAAAGAAAAATAAAAAATATTTTAGCACTAAGCTATGGATTGACCGAGGTTTATAATTATTCCTTTGTTAGCGAGGAGCAACTTCTAAAATTAAATTTAGATTATGGTTCTTATATAAAATTGTTAAATCCGCTTTCTAGCCAGCACGCTTTACTTCGTCAAACACTAACGACCAATTTATTGCTTAATATAAAGCACAATCAGGCTAAATACGATGATATTAATATTTTTGAGATTGGCAATATCTTTTTAAATATTCCAGGAGGATTAAATAAGGATGAAACCTTTTCAGAAAGCTTGCCTTATCAAGAGAAAAAAATGGCCATCATTTCTTCCAGAAACGATGGCGGCAGTTTTAAATTCTTAAAAGATTTAATTTTTAATTTTATTTTTCAACTTTCTGGTGGAGCAGAGGTAGATTTTTTACCAACGGAATCAATAATTTCTTGGGCTGATAATCAAGAAAAATGTCTTTTGTTGTTAAACGGAGAAGAAATTGGTTTTTTGGCCAAAATTGATAATAATATCCTTGCTAAAAATGGAATTAAAAAAGAAACATCTTCACTGGAAATAAGTTTGAAAAAATTATTATCAGTTATTTCTAGTATTGGATTGAGACAATATCAACCAGTTCCTAAATTTCCAGCTGTTAACAGAGACTTGGCTTTTGTGGTTGATCAAAAAGTGTTGTTTATAGACATAAAGAAAGAAATACAGGAATTTACTTCTTTAATATCTGATTTAGAGCTTTTTGACGTTTATTCTGGTGAAAATCTTGGTCAAGGAAAAAGAAGCTTGGCCTTTCATATTAGTTATCAATCGAACGAAAAAACTTTGACCAACGAAGAAATTGACTTGGTTCAAAAAGATTTGATTAAAAGATTGGAGCAAAAATTCGGTGCTCAAGTTAGAGATTTTTAAATCTCAATTTTCACATTTCAATTTATAATTAAATAAAATTTTATGATGCAAACTAGCGGGGACATTTTAAATTTTTCAATTTCACTGGCTGTATTGGTAGTAGCTTTCTTTCTCTGTTGGTTTTTATTTTACCTTATAGTTAGTTTAAGAAGAGTTTATAGAATTACAGCCCAAGCTAAAAAAATAACTGATAAGATTGAAAATTTAGTAAACTTAATAAAAAGTCGCGTTAAACAAAGCGGTTCTTATCTTTTTCTTTTTTCTAAATTAGCTGATAAAGCCATGGATTATTTTAGTGAAAAAATGAAAGAAAAAAAAGAAAAAGAAAAAGAAGAGAAAACAGAAAAAAATGGTAAAAAAAATAAATAATTGATTTATGAAAAAAATAATTTTGACCGGGGATAGGCCGACAGGTCAATTACATATTGGTCACTTATTTGGATCTTTGTTAAAAAGAGTTGAATTGCAAGACCAATACGATTCTTATATCATGGTGGCCGATGTTCAGGCTTTAACTGATAATTTTAATAACCCACAAAAAGTTAGAGATAATGTTTTTGAGGTTGTTTTGGATAATTTGGCCGTTGGAATAGATCCAAATAAATCAACTATTTTTATACAATCAATGATTCCCGAAATTGCTGAATTAACTATTTTTTATTCTAATTTGGTTACCGTTTCCCGTTTGCAAAGAAATCCAACTGTTAAGGAAGAAATAAAACAGAAAAAAGAATTATTTAAAGACAGCGTTACCTTTGGTTTTCTTGGTTATCCGGTCAGTCAAGCGGCTGATATTACTGTTTTTGGGGCTGATTTAGTTCCAGTTGGAGAGGATCAACTACCAATGATTGAGCAAACAAAAGAAATCGTCAAAAAGTTTAACAGTATCTACGGCAATATTTTAAAAGAACCAGAGGCTTTAATTGGCAGTGTTGGTCGCGTCAAAGGCTTGGATGGAAACACTAAAATGGGTAAAAGTTTAAATAATGCTATTTATTTAGCTGATGAGCCAGAAATTATCGAACAAAAAGTTAAGAAAGCACTAACTGATACTAAAAAAATAAAAATAGATGACAAGGGCAATCCTAACGATTGTATGGTCTATTATTATCACAAGATTTTTAGTCAAAATAATTTGAAAAACATAGAAACAGAATGTAAATCTGGAAAAAGAGGTTGTGTTCAGTGCAAAAAAGAATTAAGTGAAAATATTATTAAATATTTAGAGCCTATTAGAGAGAAGAGAAAATACTATCAAAACAAGCCGGAATTAGTGAGAGAAATCATTGAAAATGGAACTAAAAAAGCTAAAATCATGGCCAGCGAAACGCTGAAAAAAGTAAAAGAGGGCATGAAGATTAATTATTTTTAATTGTTTTTAAATTTCAATCAAAAATAAAAAAAGAATGAATAATTCATTCTTTTTTTATTGGTATGTTAAAGTTTATTTTATTAAATAGCTTTTGGGTAATTTTTTAATTTTGCCATTTTGTTTTTCTAAAAAAATAATAAAAGAAAAATCATCATTCTTTGCCATGTAATTAACGAGATTGTCGGGGCTGACCGTTTCTCTGGCATAGGTTTTTTCTTTATCTATCTCGAAACCAATTTCTTCTAGTGAATGATAAATCAATTCCGAACAATATAATTCTTGATCGTTTTCGGTTATTAAATCATAATCATATTCTTTTCCAATTTGATTTTTGCTTTTATTTAAAAAATTGATTATTTGCTCTTTATCTTTGTTTATTCTGAAAGCTACAAAAGATTTAAGATAAGAAGATTCGGAGATATTGGATAATTCTTTTATTTCCCTAATTTGAACGCCGTCAGAACTACTATCTATAACCAGTATTTGCTTGTCGTCCTTATAATAAAAACTGAAATTTTTAAATATTTCTGACTCTTCTCCAAAAAATTTAATAAGTTGGTTTTTGCTTCCCAGGTATATGGCCGAGTGTTTCCATTTTCCTGGTATAAAAAGACTACTTAGATATTTACCACTGCTGGTAAAAAAAATATCCCCTGGTTCAAGGTTCGGTAAATTTTTGCTTAAATCATTCCAGGAAATGTTATTTTGTCCGTCTATTACTTGATAATTTTCACCAATATATTTTGAAATTTGATTGTTTTCGATTATATAATCCCCAACACTAGCCATTACTTTTTTTTGTAATGGCAATCTTAAATTTTCACTGATTATTTTTTCTTCTGGAAACAAATAAGACAACAACAGGCCTAGTAAAAAAAATACAAAAATAAACATCAAGGATTGAAAAACCTTTTTAACAACATCTTTTTTATTAATTTTTATATTTAATTTATTCACAGTCTTTGTTGGAGCATTTTGGTCCATTTTTATCTTGAATCATTAAACTGCTACATTTAGGGCACTTTTCTCCAGTTGGTTTAGCAAAATAAGCATTTTTACATTTAGGATAAGCGCTACAAGCATAAAAAACACCACGACGGCTGAATTTTTTGACTATTTTTCCCTCTTCACATTTAGGGCATTTAATCTCAATTTCTTTTTCACCATTTTTTTCTATATTTTTTAAATTTTTACATTTAGGATAGTTGCTGCAACCCAAAAAAGGACCAAACTTTCCATTTCTAATAATCATTTCTGATCCACATTTTTCGCATTTTTCATCTTTGTATTTTTCTTTCAATTCTAACATTTCCTGACTATCTTCTTTTTTAATTTCTTCACCTTCTTTTTTTAGTGACTTTATATTTTTACACTCTGGAAAGGCGCTGCAAGCTAGAAATTTTCCATAACGACCGGTTTTAATAATCATCTTAGCTCCGCACTTGTCGCAAATCTCATCACTTTCTTCTTCGGGGGAAAATCTTTGCTTGTCTAGTTCTTTATATTTTTCTTCCAGATTTTTATTGAATGGTTCCCAGAAATTTTTGATAACTGGTCGCCACTTTTTTTTGCCGTGTGATATTTCATCTAAATTGTTTTCCATTTCAGCTGTGAATTTATAATCAACTATATCTTTGAAGTGTTGAGAGAGCAAATCATTAACAACAAAAGCTATTTCAGTTGGAAATAATCTCTTTTTGTCGTCACGATTGACGTAATTTCTGTCAATGATAGTTGCTATTGTCGGGGCATAAGTCGATGGTCGTCCAATACCATGTTTTTCCATTTCTTTAACCAAACTAGCATCAGAATATCTAGCTGGTGGTTGTGTAAAATGTTGTCTATTTATTAAATCCTCTAATTTTAATTTTTCTTCTTTTTTCATTAAAGGAAGTTCATTTTCGCTTACTTTTTCGGGGTATATTTCTAAATAGCCTTTGAATTTAACTGTTTGTCCATTAGCCCTCATCAAACATTCTTGTTTTTCGCCTGCCATTATATCAATAGTGACTGTATCTAAAACAGCCTCTGACATTTGAGATGCTAAAGCTCTCTGCCAGATTAGCTGATAAAGTTTAAATTGATTTTTATCAAGTTTTGCTTCAATTTTTTCAGGAGAGTTGTAAACCTTGCTAGGTCGTATAGCTTCGTGAGCTTCTTGGGCATTTTTATCTTTAACTTTAAAAGATCTTCCTCCGGTTTTAAGATAATTTTTGCCACAAGTTTCTTCTATATACTTAACGGCCTCTTCTTTAAATTTCACTGAAAGATTAAGCGAGTCTGTTCTCATGTAAGTTATGTGTCCCATCTCATATAATTTTTGAGCCACAGTCATTGTTTGTTTAGCACTAAAACCAAAACGACGATTAGCCGTTTGTTGAAGAGTAGACGTTATAAAAGGCGGTAAAGGACTTTTTTTAGTTTCTTTTCCTTCAATTTTTTCTACTATCCATTCCCCGCTTCTTAATGACTTAACAGTTTTTTCAGTCTCCTCTTTATTTTTAAAATGAAATTTGCCAAGAGATTTATTATTTATTTTTATCAATTTTGAATAAAAATGATTATCATCTTTGGAAAGCTTGGCCTCAATGTCCCAATATTCTTGAGGAATAAATTCTTTTATCTCTTTTTCTCTTTCTACTATTAATCTGACAGCTACGCTTTGTACGCGACCAGCCGACAAACCTTTAGCAACTTTTTTCCACAAAAATGGTGATAATTTATAGCCAACCAAACGATCTAAAATTCTTCTAGCTTGTTGGGCATCAACCATTTCTTGATCTATTTGACGTGGACGGGTAAGGGCCTCTAATATTGCTTCTTTGGTTATTTCATGAAAAACTATTCTTTTAGTTTTGTTTTCCTCAAGGTTTAAAGCTGTAAATAAATGCCAGGCGATAGCCTCTCCTTCGCGGTCTTCGTCAGCAGCCAAAATAACCGAGTCAGCTTTTTGAGCTAACTTCTTTAATTCACTAACCCTAGTTTTAGATTTGCTAGGTATTACATATTTTGGTTCAAAATTATTTTCTAAATCAACTCCCAGTTCGCTTTTGGGTAAATCTCGAATATGTCCAAAAGACGATTCTACTTTATAAGTGTTATCTAAAAACTTAGAAATAGTTTTGGCCTTAGTTGGCGATTCAACAATTATTAAATTCATATTTTTATTTATAAAAAGATTATAGTATTTAAAAGAAAAAAATACAAATTAAGCAGAATTCAACTTAAAATAAAGTTTTTTCCTCCCAAGTCTTTTATAAGCCCTTTTATTTCCAGGGAGTTAATAGCGATAAGTATATCAGAAACGTTTTTATTGGTTTCCATGATTATGTCATCAACATTCTTCTTGTCTTGCTTTAATAATTCTATAATTTTTTCCTCTGTTTCGTTTTCTGCTTTAATTTTTGGCTTTGATTCTTTTTTTGCCGTTTCTCTTTCCATATCAAACAAATTTAATATGTCTTCGGTCTTGGTTATTATTATAGCTCCTTTTTTAGCTAGTTCATTTGTTCCTTGAGAATTTAAACTAAAAATATTTCCGACCACGGTGAGCACTTCTCGTCCCTCGTCTAACGCTAGTTGACTGGTTATAAGTGAACCGGATTTTTCCCCAGCCTCAACTACTAGTGTTTTATTTGATAAACCAGCGATTATTCTATTTCTTAAGGGAAAATTTTGTGGCCAAGGAGGTGTTAGGGGAGAAAATTCCGATAAAATTAAGCCTTGATTTTTGATAATATCTTTTATAAGCCATTTATTTGATTTGGGATGGACAACTTTTTCGCTTAAACCAGAACCGAGAACGGCTATAGTTTTTAAGTTATTCAACAAAGATTCTTGGTGAGCCAAAGAGTCTAGTCCAATAGCCAAGCCGCTTATTATGTTCAAATCAAAATCGTTTAATTCCGATATTATTTTTTTAATTACCATTTTTCCGTAAGAGCTGGGATGGCGTGATCCAACCACCGACAATGAATTGTCCCAATTGATTTCAAGATTTCCTTGATAATACAGTATGGGCGGTGGGTTATAAATGTTTTTTAATAATTTTGGGTAGGAATTTTCTTTGACATAAGAAACCATAATTTTTTCTTCAATTATGGTTGATATTATCTGGTTTATGTTGACTCGCTTTCTTTTGTCTAAAAAATTTTTGATTGTTTCTTTCCTCCATGGCAGAGTATATAGGTCAATATCTTTGGAATTATAGGCATTTTTTAAGGTCCCAAATCTTTTTATAAGGCTTTGATATTTAAAGTTGTTAAAATTAATTAAATTATTGAAAATCACGGCATATTTTTTTTCCTCGTCCATTTTTTTGCTTAAACCCCAAAGGGTTTGTTAATTCTAGAAAAATATTATATAATTATGTTGCTGATAGTAGTCTTTTTTAGCTAAAAATAATGATTATTTAATATAAAATTATGATAAATATTTTTAAAAACGATCGCCAGAATTTTAATAAAGTTGAAACGCACGAAGAAAACGATGGTTTTTCACCAGAATGGTTAAAAGATGATCTACCAGAAGGGCAGTTATTGTTAGATGTTTATCAGACTGATGATAAAATAATTGTTAAATCAACTATGGCTGGTGTTAGTCCAGAAAACCTTTTTATATCTTTAAATCACGATATGCTAACTATCAAAGGCAGAAGAGATTATGATCATTCATTAGATGATAGTGACTGTTTGATGCAGGAATGCTACTGGGGTTCATTTTCCAGAACAGTAATTTTGCCGGAAGAGGTTGATTCTAAAAAAATAGAAGCGATTTTAGAAAATGGGGTTTTAACCGTTTCTTTAGAAAGAGTTTATAAAAATCGTCAGATAAAAGTAAAAATAAAAGCTTAATTTTATGGAGATAAAGTTAAAATTTATTGGTTTTAAAAATGATTATGCGGTTTTGAAAAATGATGAAAATAATCAGGAAATTCTTTGGCCGCAAAATTATCTTCCGACGGGAATAAATGAAGGAAGTTATCTAAACTTTTTAGTTTCAGAATCAAGTCAGGACGATCTTAAAAGAAAACAATTAGCCAAAGATATATTAAATGAAATATTAAATGTTGAATAAATATGAGTTTAAAGTTTAAAAAAGCTATTTTTTTAGTTTGTGATGTTTTGTTGTTTTTAGTTATTTTTTTATTGATTTTTTATCTGTTTTTTGAAAGTAAGTTTGATAACAAAATTTACCCCAATGTCTATCTTAATGGTTTTAATTTGGGTGGTCTATCAACTGATGATGCTAAAAAAATAGTAGAAAAAGAAATAGAGGAATTTGATGCTCAAGGAGTAAGAATAATAGCTGAGACGGAAGAAGTTTTATGGAGACGTGATGTTTTTTCCTTTGATCCCGATTTAGTTTCACAAACTGTTTTTTTTGATATTGAAAAAACCATGGATGATGCCTTCTTGCTTGGTCGCAGTGGAAATATTTTTTCTGATTTCTATTTTAAAACATCTTCTCTGTTTGTAAAACGTAGTATTCCCCTTTCTTTTCTATTGGATAAAGAAAAAATAAAAAAATATCTTTATGACAGCTTTGATCAGTCAATTAGCTTAGCTAAAAATGCTGATATAATTAGTAATAAATCATCTGATTTTAATGATTTTTTGCAAACAGAAAATGTAGGTGAAAGCAATGGAACAGCTAGCTCCAGTATCGTTTTTATAATTACCCCAGAGGTTTATGGCAAGCAGATAAATTATGACAAGTTTTTTGTTGACTTTGAAAATAACTTAGCTTATTTAAAAAACGACAATATAGGCTTAGATTTTATAGAGGGTGAGCCTGAGATAAAAATAGTTGATGCTAATGGCTCAAAAGAAGAGGCTTATAGTTTGCTAAATTTAGCTCCTTTTAATTTAATTTATAAAAATGATAAAGAAGAAAAAATATTTACCATTAGTAAGGAAGATTTTTCTACTTGGCTTAAATTGAGCAGGAAAAATGATGTTTCAAATAATGGTTTGGGTGTCGATAAAATAGTTGTTGACTTAGATTCAGAAAAATTTTTTTCTTTCCTAAAAGAGAAAATATCTCCAGAAATCGAAAGAGAGCCTACCAAACCTCAGTTTGAATTCAAAGATGATAAGGTTAGTTTTTTTTCTCCAGGAAGTGATGGTTTAAAAATCAATCAAGAAAAAACATTTGATAATGTTTTGAATTCTTTTGTTATGAAAGATTTCAGCCAAGTTCTTTTGAGTGTTGAAATTTCCAAAACAGATGATGTTGGAAATACTAATGATATGGGGATTAAAGAGTTGATAGGTAGTGGTCATTCTAATTTTGCTGGATCACCCACTAACAGAAGGCACAATATAAAGGTTGGCGCTGAAAAATTAAATGGCTTAATAATTAAACCAGGCGAAGAATTTTCTCTAGTAACTGCTTTAGGCCCAACGACCGCTGAAGCCGGATATCTACCAGAATTAGTTATTAAAGGAAATAAAACAGTTCCTGAATATGGTGGCGGTCTTTGTCAGGTGGCCACAACTATGTTTAGAGCTGCTCTTGGAACTGGGCTGCCAATAACTGAGAGAAAAAATCATTCCTATCGAGTTTCGTATTATGAGCCGGCTGGAACTGATGCCACTATTTATAGTCCTCGTCCCGATCTAAAGTTTAAAAACGACACTAATCATAATATATTAATTCAAGCTCGGTTTGAGGGGGCAAATGATATGTATTTCGATTTTTGGGGAACTTCCGATGGCCGTTTATCAACCACTACTTATCCAGTTATATATAATATAGTTAGACCAGGTCCAACTCAAATTATAGAAACCACTGATTTAAAACCAGGAGAGAAGAAATGTACCGAAAGGGCTCATTCTGGAGCAGAAGCTTATTTTGATTATTTTGTAACCTATAATCCTGGCACAGAATCGGAAAATAAAGTTGAAAATAGATTTTATTCTAAATATGTTCCTTGGAGAGAGGTTTGTTTGGTGGGAGTAGAAGCGAAAGCGGAAGTTGTAGAAGACGCAGAGAATTCGGCGGATACAGAAAGCCCAGAGGTTTTAAAAAATTAAACTATTTTATATATAAAAAAAGAAACTCGTAAGAGTTTCTTTTTTATTGAAGTGATACTATATTTATACTTTTTGAAAAAAATAGGTTTAGGCGAGGCGGGCAAGAAAATCTCTTCTAGAAATTTTAGAGCCTTGGCCCTAGAAACCCTAAAAGAAAGTCCCATGCTTGTCGTGCCCTTCTCGCCTAAACCGATTTTTGAAATTTATCTTATCAATCGTCAACCAGGTACTATATCACATAATAAAAAAAATGTCAATAGTGTTATCCACATGCGCTTTTTATCTGTTTTTATTGGTTTTTTTGTGATTTTTAACTAAAGCTTGTTTTGACATTTATTAAAATATATTTTAATTAATAGTTATATTTGAAATGTAATTATATTGACAATTTATAAAAATAAATATAAAATAAAACTGCTTTTAGATTATAGCTAAAAGTAGTTTTTATTTATGAGATTTTGGCCCCTTCGTCTAACGGTTAGGACACCAGGTTTTCAACCTGATAACACGGGTTCGATTCCCGTAGGGGTCACAAAAAAACACCTTAAATTAGGTGTTTTTTATTTTTAATAAAAAAGAGGGAATTTTTTCCCTCATTTATTATAAATTATATCCCAATAAAATAGATGATATAAAAATTATTGATAAAACAAAAAAACTAAATATCGCTATTAAAAAACCAATTAAAAAACCAGTCATAATTCCCACTGTCAAACCAACAGCTAATCCCATGGTAAGGGCTAGTTTTAAACCTATTTTTAAATTTAGCTCACGATATTTTTCAGAACTACCTATTTCGTATCCAAAAATAATACTAGCAACAGAACTTATTAATATAAAAAACAAGTAACCACTGACTAGTCCGTCAATAAGCCACATGGTCCAAAAAACAACCACAGCTATTAGAATTGAAAGAATTAACCATCTTTTTATACTATACTTGTGAAACATTCTTTTGTTTTTTTCTTTACTGTAATTTAAATTCTTTCTAATTAATAGAAAAAAAATAAACAAAAAGAGAATGTCCCAGATTCTGGAAACTGAGATTGGTAAATTGTAAATTGTTGGTAAATTAAATAGGACTCTTTGTTCGTTTTTAAAAAAGATTATTTGTTTTATTTCTGGAATTAATTCTTTTCCAAAAATAATTATTCCCAAGAAGATGAAAATTATAATCAATACAATAATTATCTCCCAATGCAGATCTTTTTTTCTTATTTTTATCATTTTTTTAATTTTAAGGTACTCAAACTTAATAACAAAATTAAATTATATTGATTATTTGTTAAGCTGTCAATTTTATTTATTGATCAAAAAGTTGCAAATATCCCCGTCTTGTACTATATAATCTTTTCCCTCGGTTCTAACTAAACCTAATTCTTTGGCCTTTATTTCTCCGCCAGTTTCAATAAATTTCTCCCAATTTATAACTTCAGCTCTAACAAATCCCTTTTCGAAATCAGTATGGATTTCAGCTGCCGCCTGGGGAGCTTTAGACCCTTTTTTAATAGTCCAAGCCCTAGTTTCGTCCTTACCGGTAGTAAAAAAAGTTTCTAAGCCTAAAAGTTTGTAAGAAGCCGAAATTAATTTATCTAAGCCACTTTTATTTATTCCCAATTCTTTCATATATTCAGCTTGTTCTTCTTCTGGTAATTTAGCAATTTCTTCTTCCATCTTAACGTTAATTCTGACAACTTCTCCATCCCAACTAAAATTGGCTTCCTTTTCGGTATCGTCAGAATTAAGTGCATAGATAATTGGTTTTATAGTTAGCAGGCTTAAACTTTTTATAAACACTTTTTCTTCATCTTTCATTTCCAATTCTCTGACGGCTCTTCCTTGATCCAATAATACCTTTATTTTTTCTAAAATTTCTTTTTGTTTAATAATTTCCTTATCTCCGCTTTTTATTTCTTTAGCTACTTTTTCCAATCTCTTTTCAACTGTTTTTAAGTCGGCAAAAATTAATTCCATATTAATTGTTTCTTGATCTCCTATTGGATCTATTTCGCCGTTAACGTGGATGACATTAGGATCTTTAAAATCACGTACCACTTCACAAATAGCATCACACTCTCTGATGTGTGATAAAAATTGATTGCCCAAGCCTTCGCCTTCGTGAGCGCCCTTAACTAGTCCGGCAATATCAGTAAATTCAATAAAGGTAGGAATAATTTTAGCTGGTTGAGAAATTTGAGCTATTTTATCTAATCTTTCATCGGGCACTTTTACCACCCCCACATTGGGGTCAATAGTACAAAAAGGATAGTTAGAGGCTTCTACTTGTTTTTTGGTTAATATGTTAAATAAGGTTGATTTTCCAACATTAGGCAAACCAACGATTCCGATAGATAGTGGCATATTTTTAATTTTTTTTTATTTTAATTATTTGAATTATAAGTTATCCAAGCATTCTTTATCTTATATTATTTATTTAAAAATGACAATAATATGGTTGTTATTTATATAAATTTGATAGCGAAATTAAAATAATTAATTAATTTTTAAAATAGCTTTATTTTGCCCTCTTGACACCCCCCAGGGGTATCTGCTATAATATATTTATAAATAAATTTTAGCAATTTTTTAAGAAATATGAGAAATATCGAACAAAGAATAAATATTATAATTGGACAATTGGAGGGAATTAAAAAAATGTTGAATGAAAAAAACAAAACTTGCTTTGATTCGGTTGTTCAGCTCAAAGCGGTCAAATCAAGCGTTTCTTCTTTAATGGATAAAATTTTAGAAGAAGAATTTGATGTTTGTTTTGACAAACAATGTCCGGCCAGCAAAGATAATCTAAAAAAAATTGTTTCTGAATTTATAAAAAAATAATTTTAAAATAATAATAAATAAAAACTTTTTAAAAATTATCTAAAGATATTTTAAAAGGTTAAACAAATTTATGAGCAAAGCTCTAGACGTAAATAAAGGTGAATTTTCTAAAGAAGTTTTAGAATCAAACATTCCAGTTTTGGTTGACTTCTGGGCTCCATGGTGTATGCCTTGCAGAATGATGGCCCCGATTCTAGATGAGCTATCAGCTGACTTAGAAGGAAAAGTTAAAATCACTAAGGTTAATACTGAAGATCCATCCAATCAAGATTTAGCTGTTGAATATCAAATTCAAAGTATTCCCAATATGAAATTATTTAAAGATGGCAAAGTATTAGCTGAGTTTATCGGCATGAGATCCAAAGATGCTTTAAAAGGCGATATAGAAGCTCACTTAAATAAATAATTTCATAAATTTTTGTCATTTTAATTTTGTTTATAATGACCGAAATTATTAAAACTATGTCTGTTTTTGACAACATTGTTAATAGGTTTAATGATTTAAAAGATGTAATAAATTTACAAGACGAAGACCTTAAATATTTATTAGAACCAAAATTAGTTTCTCACACTGAAATAGAAGTTGATGGTCAAAAATTTCCTGCTTGGAGAATAATTTCTAATCGTGCCTTAGGTCCAGGAAAAGGTGGTGTCAGATTTCATCCTGATGTCAGTGAAGACGAAGTTAAATCTTTAGCTTTTTGGATGAGTTTAAAAAATTCATTATTAGATCTTCCTTATGGTGGGGCTAAAGGCGGTGTTAAATTTAATCCCAAAGATCATGATGCTAAATTCTTAGAAAAAGTTTCTCGTAAATATATCGATGCTTTTTATAAAGTTTTAGGACAAGATAAAGACATACCTGCTCCCGATGTTTATACCAATCCTCAAACCATGTCTTGGATGCTTGATCAATACGAAAAAAATGTTGGTCATCATGAACCAGGAATGATTACTGGCAAACCAGTAGAATTGGGCGGGATAGCTCTTAGAAGTGATTCAACCGCCAAGGGAGCTTATTTGGTAACATTAGAAATGGTTAGAACCTTAGGTCTTAAAGAAAAAGGGTTAACTGTGGCTATCCAGGGTTTTGGCAATGCCGGACTTAATGTAGCTAAAATGCTTTATGCCGATGGCTTTAGAGTGATAGCTGCTAACGACAGTCGTGGCGGAGTTTATAATGAAGAAGGAATTGATGTTAATGAGTTGATAAAGTTTAAAGAAGAATTTGGCGTTGTATCTGCTTTTTCTAATTATAAAGCCATATCCAATGATGAATTATTAGAATTAGATGTTGATATTTTAATTTTAAGTGCTTTAGAAAATCAGATTACTGAAAAAAATGCTGATAAAATTAAAGCTAAGCAAATAGTTGAAATTGCTAATGGGCCAATAAACTATGAAGCTGATAAGATTTTGTTTGGCAAGGGTATAACAGTGGTTCCTGATATTTTAGCTAATGCCGGAGGTGTTTTAGTTAGTTATTTTGAATGGAGTCAAAATAGAACTGGCAATATCTTAGACCAAAATTATTTAGCTGGACTGTTAAATGAAAGAATGATAAAATCTTGGCACAATGTTTATAACAAACACTTAGAATTAGATAAAAAAATTGATCTTAGGAAATCGGCTTACATTATCGCTCTTGAGAGAATAATTAAGGCTGAAAAACTAAGAGGTAATTTATAATCTTATGGTTTATGATTTAATAATTATCGGAGCTGGACCAGCTGGAATAACGGCTTCTATTTATGCCTCTCGTTATAAATTAAATCACCTGGTTATTGGAGAAATTCCCGGTGGTCTTATTACCGAAGCCCATAGTATTTGCAATTTCCCGACCGAAATGGATATCAATGGCTTTGATTTAATGCAAAAAATGCAAAACAATGCCATACATCTTGGAGCTGAAATATTATCGATGGAAAGAATTTCTAAGATCGAAAAAGAAGGAGAAATTTTTAAACTTGAAACTGAAAGTAAAAAAATATTTCAAGCCAAAACTATTTTACTAGCCACAGGAACAAAACATAAAAACTTGAATGTAGAAAATGAACATAAATATTTAGGCAGAGGTTTGGCCTACTGTGCTACTTGTGACGCTATGTTTTTTAAAGATAAGGTTGTAGCTGTCGTTGGTGGTGGCAATAGCGCCTTAACAGCTGCTTTGTATCTGGCCGAAGTTGCTCAAAAAGTTTATTTATTGGTTAGAGGGGAGGGGTTTAATGGTGAAATTTCTTGGATTGATCAAGTTAATAAAAATGAAAAAATTGAAGTTTTATTTAAAACTCAAGTAAAAGAATTGAAAGGCGAAACGAAGTTAGCAGAAATTGATTTGGATAAAAACGGGGAGATTTCTTCTTTGCAGTTGGATGGTTTATTTGTAGAAATTGGAACAGATCCTGATAATTTTTTATCAGATCAATTGGGGGTTGATAAAAATGAGAAAAAATTTTTAAAAGTTGATCAAGCTCAAAAAACAAGCGTTTCTGGGGTTTGGGCGGCTGGAGATTTGACCACTAACTCTAATTATTTTCGCCAGGTTATTACAGCCTGTAGTGAAGGAGCAGTGGCTGCTTATGATATTTTTTCTTATTTGCAGAAAAAAAAGTAATTTTTTAATTTATAAAAATTTGGTATAATAAAAGGGCATATTAATTTAATATGTCCTTTTATGTTTCATTTGAGAAATTTTTATATAAATAGAAAAAAAAGAGTTGGTTTTTCTTTAATTGAGCTTTTATTGGCTGTTTCAGTTTTAGTTATACTTTCAACAATTGTTATTATAACCATCAATCCTCCTAAGATGTTGGCTGAAGCTAGAAATTCTAAAAGAATGATGGCCACTAGGGCGATTTTGGACGCTACTCAACAATATTTTATTGATAATCAAGATTCAGATTTTTTTGGCAAAAATGACTCTTGGTTTATGATTGGAAATTCTAGTAGTAGTTGTTCCATTAATTGTAGTTTTTCTAGTGATGACATTTTGGATGGATTTACGGATGAAAATGAAGCTGATTTTTCTTCTGGTGTTTATAGTCAAAGCGAGTATTCTTCTGGGGTGTCTTTAAATGGTGCTGGTAAGTTATCTGGCAATGGTTTTTATGAGTCAGATATTAAAAACTCTGCTACTGATTTTTTTTGGGAAAATATATCTTTTTTTCCAGAGGGGCCTTACAAAAAAAATTTGTTGAACAATTGTCAATCAGAAACTTCTTATACGGTTGGCAATATCAATATGTCTAACAATTCTTTATTGTTGCACCTTGATGAAAGCTCTAATCCAGTCACAGACTATTCTTGTCAAAATAACAGCGTTTCTTCTGTGGGGTCTTTGTTTTTTAATAATGATGGTCTTTTGGGTAAGTCCTTGGGTTTTGATGGTTTAAATTCTTATTTAAAAATAAGCAACCATTCTAGTTTAAACCCTGGTAGCGGATTAAGTCTCCACTCCTTGGTTAGGAGCAATATTTCGGGAAAGACACAAAGCATATTTTCTAAGGGTTCTTATAGTTTAAAAATTGGACCAGATAATTTTCCTTACTTTGAAATGCTTAGTGGCTTAGAAAACATAAACTATGTTGGTCGGCCTGGAATTGGATCACAAGTAAATTCAACAATTGTTTTTGATGGTTCTTTATATGTTGCTGCCGCTACTTCTGGTAGGGTTTACCGTTATCAAGAAAATAATGACTGGATTGATACCGGGAGACTGGGAACCAATACTTATATTTGGTCAATGGTTGAATATAACGGCCAACTTTATGCCGGAACAGGTACGAGTGGTAAAGTTTATCGTTACGAAGGTGATAATAATTGGGTGGACATTGGTCGATTGGGTGTAGCAACTTATGTTTATTCTTTGGCAGTTTATGATGGCAAGCTTTATGCTGGCACCAATGATGCTGGTCAGGTCTTCCGTTACGATGGTGATAATAATTGGGTTAGCTTAGGTCAAATTGCTACCAACACTCAAGTTTGGTCAATGGTTGAATTTAATGGCAAGCTTTATGCTGGAACATACAGTACCGGTCGTGTCTATCGTTATGATGGTGGAACAACCTGGACTGATGTCGGAAGATTAGGAACAGGAACTTATATTTATTCTTTGGTTGTTCATGATGGAAATTTATATGGTGGAAACAGAGGAAATGGTCGTGTCTATAGATATAACGGTGTAAATACGTGGACAGATGTTGGTCGACTGGGCATTGATACCTATGTTTATTCTCTAATTTCTTATAACGGCTCTCTTTATGGTTGTGGTGGTGCAAGTGGTAAGGTTTATCGTTATGATGGAGGAACAATTTGGACTGATGTCGGAAGATTGGGTCTGGCAACTTATGTTTATAGTCTAGTTGAATATAATGGATCTCTTTATGGCGGAACAAATTATGAAGGGCTGGTCTATAAATATAATGGAACAAATTCTTGGACCAGCCTTGGTCATTTTGGACTGGGATCTCAAGTTAATTCACTAATCTCTTATAGCGGTAGTTTGTACGCAGGAACTTATGGTTCTGGTAGGGTTTATAGATATGGTGGTAGTTTGGGTTGGCAAAGTACTGGTCGTTTAGGTACAAATACTTATGTTAATTCACTTGCTATTTATAACGGCCAACTTTATGCCGGAACAGGTACGAGTGGTAAAGTTTATCGTTACGAAGGTGATAATAATTGGGTGGACATTGGTCGATTGGGTGTAGCAACTTATGTTTATTCTTTGGCAGTTTATGATGGCAAGCTTTATGCTGGCACCAATGATGCTGGTCAGGTCTTCCGTTACGATGGTGATAATAATTGGGTTAGCTTAGGTCAAATTGCTACCAACACTCAAATAAGATCAATGGTTGATTTCGGTGGAAAATTATATGTTGGAGCTTATGGAACGGGACGTGTCTATCGTTATGACGGTGGAACAACCTGGACTGATGTCGGAAGATTAGGAACAGGAACCTATGTTTACTCTTTAGCTGTATATAATGGAAAAATGTATGGTTCTGGAGGATCAAATGGTCGCGTATATCGTTATGACGGCGGAACAACTTGGGTTGATGTTGGTAGGTTGGGAACGGCCACCTATACTTATTCTTTAATTTCTTATAACGGCAGTCTATATGGATCAACAAATAATTTGGGTCAAGTTTTTCGCTATAACGGAGGAACTTCTTGGACTGGTCTCGGTCAACTTGGCAGTGCTAGCATAACTTATTCTTTGGCAGTTCATGATGGGAAAATATTTGCCGGCACTAATAACGAAGGAAAAATTTTTTCTATTGGCAGTGGCTCTAGTGTTTATTCTAATTTTAATTTAAACAATGGAAGGTTCAATCAGTTAGTTGGTGTCTATGATGGCTCTAGTATTAAAATTTATGTTAACGGCCTAGAAAAAGCATCCAAAAGTGTTAGTGGCAGTTTTGGTGGAGGAACCAATGATTTGTTAATAGGATCATCTTATGGTTCTTCGTCTGGCGGTGGGTCTTTGTCGAGTGATGAATATTTTGATGGCTTTTTAGATGAAGTTGCTGTCTGGAACAAACCATTAAGTTCAACTGAGATAAATAATATTTATAAAAGAAGTGTGACAAGCTTAAAATATCAAGTAAGATCGTGCTCTTTATCTGATTGTTCTGATTCGCTTTTTGTTGGTCCAGGAAATTCCGATTCTTCGTTTTATAGTCAAGAAGTTAATAACAATAGCGCTAATGCCTTGTTTAATCTAGATGTTTCAAAAAATAAATATTTTCAATACAAAATCTATTTATCTACAGAAGACTCATCTCTAAGTCCAATTGTTAGTAAGGTTGAAATGGGAGGTGGATTAGCAGAAGATTATACGGAAAGCAATTGTTTAAATCTTGGCTCTTATCTTGTTCCAGAATATTTACCATCAATTCCTTCTGATCCCAAAACAGGTGATGACGATATGACGGGTTATGCAATAAAAAAACTAAGCACTGGCAGAATTTCTGTCAAATCTTGTGGCTCCGAACTTAATAATTTAATAGAAGCTTCTAAATAATATAAAATAAAAAAATAGACCATAGCGGTCTATTTTTTGTTTGTATTTTTTACTCTACTATTATTTCTGTGTCGGTAGCAATTATTTCCGGGGCGATTGTTTCTTCGTTTAGATAAGGATTTACGTAGGTATCGATGTCAAAAGCTTGAGGATAAAAAATGGCTCCTTTTTTATCAACATAAGATTCGATTGATTCTTCCGATCCAACATCAACTGTTATTTTATACAAACCGTATTCTTCTTCAATGTTTGTGATTGTGGCTTTTGTTCCGGGCATCATCAAGTTGTCATTTATGAATTTCTCTGTTTTGGTTTTAGCTTCGTCCATGCTTAGATTCCCTTTTTCTTTTGGTGGAAATTTAAAAATTAATAAAGCCAAAAGAGCTAAAACAACAGCTGAGATTATTATAAAAACAGCTTTTTGTTGTTGTTTTTTAGCCTCACTCACTTTTTCTTCTTTTATTTCTTCGTGCTTGTGTTCATGTTTGTGTTCCATAATTTTTTTTGTTTGCTAAATAATTTAAATTGTTTAGCAGTTTATGTTAGTTCTTATAAAGCTAAATAAATAATAGCAATTATTAGTCTTCTGAACAAGTCCTTGACAAAAAACAACTTTAATGTTATAATGAAAATTATGGTTAGTATTTAATAGTTGTTTAACAAAAAAATGTAAAAATAATGAAAAATAAAGCTTTCTTGTATGTTGTAGTTCTTCTTTTTGTGGCCATGATTTTTATTTCCCTTGGTATTGTTTTAGAAAAAAGAAATATTAAAAACAGATCGCAAAAAGAGAAGGTGCTTGTTTATATTCCTAGAACAGTTATTCTTCATTTTATTCGTCATCAGAATGTTGATTTATCAAATTCAGAGGTTGTTGGCTATGAATTTTCAACTCTTAAAACAAGAGCTATGTTTGATTATGGTTTTTGCCAGACTAAATTATTCTTGGTCGATTATCCAATTAAATCCAGCCTTGTTGTAGAGGGGACAATTAAGAAAAACTCAAAGAGAAAGCTTATAGCTCTTTCTGTAACCCCCTTATCATCAGATTTTTTTTCTTGCGATGATGATGATTTTGCTGAGGAAGATTGTAATGGCTTAAGAACAGAAAATGGGCTTCCTGTGTCATCAGATTTTTTGGGGGAATTAGTTTTAGTTAAAGGAACAAAAAATGTTTATGTCTTAAAACGCTTAAGAATGACTTTGGACAATTAAGAAAAACTCAAAGAGAAAGCGAAAACGACGATTAAATTTAAAGAGCAGAAAATTATTCTGCTCTTATTTTTTTATATAAATTTTATTTTATTTCCATAAAAAAAACAAAACAAGCTCGTGATAAAAATAAATATAAAATATTTAATTATTATTTTTTGTTTCTCTTTTTTTCTAGATTCGATTATTAAAGGGTTGTCTTGTATTATTTCTCCGGGCATTTTGTTTTCCATTTTTTGTTCTGACGGGCTTATAAATTTATCCGATAGTGGTATTATTTCCAAATTTTCTTTATTAATGTTTAATATTCCTGTTATCGTGTAATAATTTTTTTCTTGCAGCGATTTGTTGTCTATATTTGTTCCCTTTTTAATGGTTATTAATATTTCTCCAGTGTCGTCGTCTAAATAAATAGCATTGGTTTTGTTCTGAACTATTTTCCCTGATATTTTTACTAGATTGCCAATCGGAACATTTTTTAGAGATGATATTTCTGTCACATCTATTTCGTCTAGAATGTTGCTGGAAGACAAAATTATTATATCTTCTAAATTTTTAGTTTTTATTCTGTGGTTTGATTCTGTAATATTAAATTCTCCTGAAACTTTTATTTTATCTCCAATTTTCAAGTTGGGGAATTTTTTATAATAATTATATATTTGAATTCCCGGTAAATATTCTTTTTGTTCTTCTGATTCTTCTAAAATATAAAAATATTGAGAACCAAGCTCTCCTGGCAAGTTGGCTGCAATTCCTTCAACCTCAATTTGAGTATTATTTTCGAGATTCTTAATTTCTCCAATTCTAATTTTAATAATATTTTTCTCAATAGTGGTTTTATTTTTAACTGTGTTTTCGCCAATATTTTTAATCGTAATTATTTCGTTTTGAGAGTTTCTAACTTTAGTCTCATCTTTAATAATTTTAAAATCTTCAAAATTATTTTGGTTATCTTTTTTGAAGTTTATTCTTTTAATAATATCGTTATTTTCTGGATTATTGGTTGGTTTTTTATAAAAATCATTTGCTTTGCCAAAACCAAGCTTATCAATCAAGATGCTGTCTTGATTATAAAGTAAAAGTGAATTATCGGGGGAGAGAGAGTTGCTTGTAGAATAGACAAGATCTGCTTTAATTTGAGAAAAAAATTCTGGACTAGATATTAAAAAATATCCCAAAGCCGGAATTGTCCCAATAAATTTTTTATTAGAAACTAAATTGGACTCGGATCCACTAGTAGTTTTCTTTTTTAAACTATAACTTTCTAAATTTAATGGAAAATTGTTGGGATTATACAATTCTATAAATTCATTTTTAATTCCTTCATTTTGTCCAATTAGAACTTGGTTAATAACAATTGGCAAATTTTGAGCCAATGATATTTTAGGAGACAAAATCAAGGCTAAAAAAAATATTTCTTTTATAATCATTTTTTTCATAAAATAATTATAAAAAAAGCAGTGTGAAGATTTTTTAAACTAGGAATAATTGGTTGTTAAAATATTTATTATTTGAAAATAAATAGTTAGTAGTTATTCATTTTTAAATATATTTTGTTCCAACTTTTAAATACTAACAAATATTTTAGTCAAAAAAACCGCTTTTTGCGGTTTTTTTGTTTAGGTTTGTTTTAAAAAATTATTTAATTCTATTCAAAATATTTTTTAAATCTTCATCCATTTCAATTTTAAATTCTTGCCACTCACCATTTAAGTCTTCAAAACCAAGGGTGTCGGCTACTAAAAATATTCTTCCTGGTTTTACTTTTTGGTTTTGTATTTTTGACTTTTTATTTTTATATAAATTATCTCCCAAAAGTGGATGACCATAAGCAAAAAAATGAACACGAATTTGATGGGTTCGACCAGTTTTAATTATAGCTCTAATCAGAGTAAAATTTATAAATTTTTTAACAACTTTAAATTCGGTAATTGCCTGACGAGACTTTTTCAAAGCTTTTAAACTACCCTCAGCTCGGTTGTTTATTTTTTTATCATCTTCTTCTGGGTTTTCTTCTATTTCTCCGTCCGTTTCTTCGGAATGATTTTTTTCAGAATTATTATCTCCGTTAATTTTATTATACTCTTCTAAGTAATTAGCATATTCACCTCGCCCACTTCTTAATAGTTCCAATTCATTTTCATTTTTAGGTGATGGGATGGCTGCCATTTTGAATCCCTGAGACGATCTTTTAATTGGAAAATCGATAATACCAAACTCTTTATTAATTTTTCCACAAACCAAAGCTAAATACTCTTTTTTTATTTTTCTTTTTTTAAATTGATTTTTGAAAAATTCAAAAGTTTCATTGTTCTTGGGTATAATCATTAATCCACTAGCTTCTTTATCTAATCTATGAACTATGCCTGGTCTTTGAGGATCGTCGCCGACTTTAGCTATTTCCGGATATTTTTCTATCAACCAATCACATAGGGTTTTTTCTTTTATACCTTTGCCACCGTGCACTATTAATCCGGCTGGTTTTTTAACCACCAAATAATCTTTTTGATCTGAAATTATTTCGATATTCATACTATTTTATTTTAGGAGTAAATGTTTTTAAATCTTCTTTGTTTATTCCGCCCAGAATATACAACAAGGAGAAATAGAATAAAGCAGCTAAACCCACAATTAGTAAAATTAAAAAATTGTTATTGTAATATTCTTTGGGTATTAAAAACATTAAAATAGCCATGCCAATAACAGCTAAGGTTGATTTTCCTAGTGTTTGTGTTTTTGGCAGAAAATCAGTATATTTTTTTACGACCCAAATTGTGCCTAGCAAAATTACCACATTACTGTAGATTGTGACAAGGGCTCCACCTAAATAGGAATATTTTGGTATCAAAAGAAAATATAGAATCAAAGAAGTGATGGTTGTAAAAAGATAAAGAGAAATAACTTTTTTTTGTTTTTCAATTGCAATTATGATGTGAGAAAAAACCGAACTAACAAACAACAAGGAAGTTGAAACTATAAGAATTTGTAATGGTCTTCCGCTGGCGCTAAAATCTTGTCCAGCAATCATAGTCATTATTTTACCAGCTATAAATTGAGTGCCAACCATTAATGGTAGGGCTAAAATCAACATAAAATCAAAAGATTTTTGCATTACTTTATTTAAAAATTCTTTTTCTTGTTTTATCCAGCTGGCAGTGAAAATTGGTAACATTATTCCAGCGAACATATAGGGGAGCGTCCCAATAACTTCAATTGCTCTATAAGAAGCGCCATATATTCCAACTTCTTGATTATTTTTGAATAAAGACAAAATTAAAACATCCCCCTTTAAGTATAGTAAATTCAAAATAATGGTTGTAGCTAGCGGCCAGCTTTTTTTAATTATTTTTTTCCAAAAATTAAAATCAAATTCCAGTTTTATTTTAGCTGTTTTTTGTCCATAAGACCAAAGAATAATAAAACCAATAAGAGATCCAAAAACAGAAGCCCACAGCATTCCATTTAAACCGGTGTCTAGTTTGGCAAACAAAGATATAAAACCAACCAAGAAAGTTTTAGAAAGAACTTCTGAGGCCATCACCTTTTCCATTTTTAGGTTTTTTTGAAATAAAGCAGTTGGAATTTGATTAAGGGCCGGAAAGATAAAGATTAAAGTTGATATCAAAACTCCCGTTTTTATTCCTGAATCATAGGGAAAGAAAATAACACTTAAAGGAGCTAGTCCTATTATGATTAAGGCTGAAAAAAATCTGAGAGTAAAAAGATTGCTTAAGGCTTTATCCTGATTTTCTTCTGGGTTGCTAATCATTTGAGCACTTATTAGAGTTAGTCCCAAATCAGCCGACATGGCAAAAAAAGAAACAAAAGTAATAATTGTGGAATATTCGCCAAAACCACTAGCCCCCAAATATCTGGCCATAATAGCCAAGGATATTATTCCCAATACGGTTGATAATGCTTTTCCTATAATTTGAACCAAAGTATTTTTGGCTATTTTTCTTTTTAACTCCATTTTATTGTTTTTTTAGAATAGATAATATATAATATTATTACAATCAACTTAAATTTACTATTTAAGAGCTTATAAAAATATTATCATAATTTTATGAAAAAAGCTAAAAAATTTTTAACTATTGGTTTGTTTTCTTTGTCTTTGCTATTTGTTTCTGCTAGCGGTGTTGGCGCTACTAATTTGTGGGAACAGCAAAATATGCTTGATGGTAGTGTAGCCACGGCTTTCGGTGAGAGTAAAAACTCTCCAACAGATATCAGATATAGAATTGTAAAAATTATAAACTCAATTTTAGCTGTTTTAGGTATAATTACCATAATTTTAATAATTTATGCTGGATTTAGATGGATGACCTCGGCCGGTAATGAAGATGCTATTTCTAGCGCTAAAAGTATTTTAAAAAATGCGATAATAGGCTTGGTTATTATAACTTTTGCCTGGTCAATAACCTTGTTTGTTTTAAGAAGATTAAATAAAAATTATTTAGAAAGTGAAGGGGCGGGTTATTATGAGTGGGAGTAAACTATTGTCTTTTTCAAAAATTTTGTTATAATACTAATATAAAGCTAATTGATATCAATTAGCTTTAATTTTAGGTATTAATTATTGTCTATTATTGGTTTTATTTAAACCCAATAATAGAGCTTAAAAATATGTCAGAATTAATAAACGCCATTAAGCAAGTTTGCGAAGAAAAAAAGATCAACTATGATTTGGTTGTTTCTGCTATTGAATCAGCTTTGGCCGCAGCTTATCGTAAAGATTACGGTAACAAGTTGCAGAATATCAAAGTTACTTTCAATCCGGAAACTGGTAAATCAAAAATTTACGACATCAAAACAGTAGTTGAAGATTTAACCGAAGAGGAAGAAGAAGCTCTTTTAGAAAAAATAGAAGAAATAAAAAAACAGAAAATAAACAGAAAAGAAAGAGAACCAAGGGCAGAATTAAACGAAATCAAAGAAGATGAAACTTTAATTGGAGAGGAAGAAAGAAAGTTTAATCCTAAAACCGAGATTCAATTTAAAGATGCTGTTTTGGTAAAAAAAGATGCTAAAATCGGCGAGGAAATTATTTTTGATTTAGAAGAACCAGAAGGTTATGGTCGTATGGCAGCTCAAACAGCTAAACAAGTTATTGTTCAAAAAATCAGAGAAATAGAAAAAGAAACTATTTTTAATGAATTTAAAGATCAAGAAGGTGGTGTTGTTAATGGGCTTATTCAAAGAGTTGAGGGTCGTTTAGTTTTTGTTGATTTAGATAAAGCTATTGGCATATTACCTATGGATGAACAAATTTATGGAGAAAGATATAATGTTGGTGGAAGAATAAAAGTTTATATCAAAGAAGTTCGATCTGGCGTCAGAGGTGCTGAAATAGTTCTATCTAGGAAATCAGAAGAAATTGTTCGCCAAATATTTATGATGGAAATTCCAGAGTTGGCTAATGGTTTAATTGAAATTAAAAGTATTGCCAGAGAAGCTGGCTCAAGATCTAAAGTAGCTATTTATACAGATTCAGAAAATATTGATCCAGTTGGTTCTTGCGTTGGACAAAGAGGAGTTAGAATTCAAACTATAATTAATGAGCTTGGTGGAGAAAAGATTGATATAGTTGAATATAGCGACGATCCAAGTAAATACATAGCCAATGCTTTAGCTCCTGCCAAAATTTTAAGCATTAAAACTGATGATAAATTGAAAAGAGCTATAGTTAAAGTTGATCCCGATAAGCTTTCTTTGGCTATTGGCAAGGCTGGACAAAATGCCAGATTAGCTGCTCGTTTGACTGGTTGGAAAATAGATATATTGCCATACAACCCTGATGAACCAGAAGAAGTAGAAGAAAAAAAATCAGAAGAATTATTTGTTGAAAAAGAGACAGAATCGGAAAAAGAGACAGAATCGGAAAAAGAAGTAGAATCAGAAAAAAAAGAAATTAAGAAAAAAGAAAAAAAGGAAGCAGTTAAAAAAGAAACCAAGAAAAAAGTTGTCAAAGAAAAAGTTGTGAAGGAAAAAAAGGAAGTAAAAACTAAAAAAACAAAAAAATAATTATAATAATTTCTAAATAATCAAAAATTTTGTTTATTTAGATAATCTAAAAATTATGATCGAAATTTTTATTATTGCTAGCTCTTTAGTAGCTATAATTTTCGGAGGAATTCTTATTAGTTCTATCATGAGACTTCCAAAAGGAAATGAAAAAATGCAAGAAATTGCCGGCGCTATTCAGGCCGGTGCCAAGGCTTTTTTAAACCGTCAATATAAAACGGTAGCTATAGTAGCCTTAATTTTATTCGTGATAATTGCTTTAATTCCTTCTTTGGGAATTAAAACCGCTTTAGCTTTTTTATCAGGATCAATTTTATCAGCTTTAGCTGGTTATATTGGAATGCATGTTAGTGTTAGAGCTAACGTTAGGACAACCGAAGCCGCTCGTGGTGGTTTGAAAAAAGCTTTAGATGTAGCCGTTAAAGGTGGAAGTATAACTGGAGTTTTGGTTGTTGGTTTAGCTTTATTAGGAACAGCTGGTTTTTATTTTTTAACTAAAGATTTACACGCTTTAATTGGTTTCGGTTTTGGTGGCTCTCTTATCTCAATTTTTGCTCGTTTAGGCGGAGGTATTTATACTAAAGCTGCTGACGTTGGAGCCGATCTTGTCGGTAAAGTAGAATCTAATATTCCAGAAGACGATCCAAGAAATCCAGCGGTTATTGCCGATAATGTTGGCGATAACGTTGGTGATTGTGCTGGTATGGCGGCCGATCTTTTTGAAACTTATTCAGTGACCTCAATTGCTGCTATGGTTTTGGGTATAATATTTTTTGGAGAATCAACTGGAGATAAAGTTTTATTACCTTTATTTTTAGGTGGTATTTCTATTCTATCTTCTATAATTGGTATTTATTTTATCAGACTAGGAAAAAACAAAAATATCATGCAAGCTTTGTACAAAGGATTAATAGCATCAGGATTAATTTCGGCTGTTGCTTTTTATCCAGCTATCAAATGGTTTATGGCCGATAGTTCTGTTTTTCCTTTTATTAATATTTATTTAAGTGCTTTAATTGGTTTGGTGGTAACTGGTTTAATGGTATTTATCACTGAATACTATACATCAACTAAGTTTAATCCAGTTAAAAGTATCGCCGAGGCTTCTAAAACGGGTCACGGAACAAACGTTATTGCTGGTTTAGCTGTTTCCATGAAATCAACTATGTGGCCAATTTTAGTAATTGCGGCTGCTATTTTAGGTGCTTATAGTTTAGCTGATTTGTATGGAGTAGCTATTGCTGCGGTAGCCATGCTTTCTATGGCTGGTATCGTTGTAGCTATTGATTCTTACGGACCAATTACTGATAACGCCGGTGGTATTGCTGAGATGGCTGAATTAGGAGAAGATATTAGAAATATAACAGATCCTTTGGATGCTGTTGGAAACACAACCAAGGCAGTTACTAAAGGATATGCTATTGGTAGTGCTGCTTTAGCCACATTGGTTTTGTTTGCCGACTTTACTCATCGGGCTGGAGAAAAGTATGTTTTTGCTATTGATAATCCAAGTGTTTTAGTTGGTTTATTTATTGGTGGTCTTTTGCCATATTATTTTGGCGCTTTGGCGATGAGAGCTGTTGGTAAATCAGCTGGTTCTGTAGTAGAAGATGTTAGAAATCAGTTTAAAGAAAAACCAGGAATAATGGATGGTAGCCAAAAACCAGATTATGGTAGAACGGTAGATATAGTGACTAAATCAGCTCTAAGAGCTATGATTGTTCCAGCTTTAATTCCAGTTGTAGCTCCAATTTTAGTTGGTTTCTTGTTGGGAGTAGAAGCATTAGGTGGTTTACTTATTGGTTCTATAGTTACTGGTATTTTTGTAGCTATCTCTATGACTTCTGGTGGAGGTGCTTGGGATAACGCTAAAAAATATATTGAATCTGGTCATTTTGGAGGAAAGGGCTCAGATGCTCACAAGGCAGCTGTAACCGGTGATACCGTTGGAGATCCTTACAAGGATACTGCTGGTCCAGCCATTAACCCAATGATTAAAATTGTTAACATCGTTGCTTTGTTGATTATTGGTTTGCTATTGTAGTTTTAGAAGAAAAATATAAAAATAAAAAAACAGGGATTTTCCCTGTTTTTTTGTATTGACAAATTTTTAAACTTAAAGTAAAATAAAAAGTTGTTTTTTAAAAACCCTATGTTTAACCAAATCTCTGTATCATGACAAAGAAAAAATCTTCTTTTCGTTTAAAATCTGATTGGGTAACCAGATTGGCACTTATTAAAAAATTCTCTGACTCCTCTATCAAGCAGAGGGATGTAAAAAGAATTATTATAGAACTTCAGGCCGACTCACAAAACAAAGGACTTTTCAGTGTAATGGCCAAGAGAAAAAATGGTAATTGTTATTCTTATCATCCAGACTTTGTAAAAAAAGTTGAAGTGATTATTGAATCAGAGGAGAAAAAGATCGAAGAAAAAAAGAGAATCGCCAGAGAGTTAAAAGAAAGAAAAAAAATCAGGTCGGCTCGAAAAGTTGATATAAAGCCGTCAATGGTTGAGGGGGAGGTCATTCATGCTAATCCGAAAAAATTTTTTGGCGGAAAAATGCCCGGTTTGGATTTTTACGATGGAGTTATGGAAGAAGTTGAAATGGAGAACCTTTTAGCAAAAGGGGTGAGCGACGATGAATTTGGGCCAGTCGATATTTTTACGGAAGAGGAGGTGGAGTCTGAATCAAATGAATTAAATTAAAACAGATTCTAAAAGAGCCATTGCTTAGTGCGTGGCTTTTTTTATTATTTTTAGGGCTTTTAATTTTATATTTTTCTGTTATAATATTTAGGCTAATAATTATTAATTTTGTATTTATGAACGTTATAAGAAAAGATTTAGAAAAAGGACAAATTGAATTAAAAGTTGAACTAAGCATTGAAGAAATGTCTCCTTTAATGGAAAAAGGTGCCGAATCTTTATCTAAAGAGATAAAAATAGAAGGTTTTAGGCCGGGAAAAGTTCCTTTTAATGTTCTTAAGCAAAAAGTTGGTGAATTGGCTATTATGGAAGAAGCCGTAAAGATTTCACTCAATAAAAATATCTATAAGATTATTGATGAAAACATAAAAGACAAAGAAGTTGTCGGTCAACCAGAGGTTGAAATAACTAAATTAGCTCCAGGAAATCAAGCCGAATATAAAATAAAAGTTTTTGTTTTACCCGAAGTAAAATTAGGAAAGTATAAAGATTTGGGCTTAAAAGAAAACAATGTTGTTGTTGAGGAAAAAGAAATAGAAAAAATAATTAATGATTTACTAGAGATGAGAGCTAAGGAGGTGATCTCTGACAAGGTCATTGAAAAGGGAGACAAGGTTATTGCTAGTGTTAACCTGTTTATTGATAAAGTGCCGATTGAAGATGGACAAAATCCAGAGGTTACTATTTTAACTGGTAAAAATTATTTTGTTGATGGTTTTGATAAAAATATTATAGGTCTTAAAAAAGGTGATAAGAAAGAATTTAACTTGGTTTATCCAGAAAAACATTACAATAAAAATTTGGCTGGTAAATTAGTTGATTTTAAGGTAGAAATTAAAGAGGTTTACCAAAGACAACTGCCAGAATTAAATGATGATTTAGCTAAAATTTTTCAATTTAAAAATGTTAGTGATTTAAAAGAAAACATTAAAAAAACAATTGAAATTCAAAAGAAGAGAGAAGAAGATCAAAAAACGGAAATAAATCTTTTGGAAAAAATAGTCGATGATTCCAAATTTAGTGATATCCCAGAAAATTTAATAAAAAATGAAGCTAATTTAATGATGCACGAAATGGAACACGGACTTGTTTCTCAGGGAGGAAATTTTGCTGATTATTTAAAGAGCATCAACAAAACTCAAGATCAATTAATGCTAGAAATCTTACCAAACGCTACCAAAAGAGTGAAAAGCGCTTTAATTTTAAAGGAAATAGCTAAAGAGGAAAAAATAACAGTTTCTGAAAGTGAAATGAATAAAGAAATTGAAGTCCTTAAAAAGAAATATGAGAAAAACTTAGAAGCTATAAAAAATATTGATAGTTCTCATTATAAGGCTTATTTAGAAAATAGTCTTATTAATCAAAAGACCATTGATTTTTTAAAGAAATCAAACATCTCAAATGGCAGTCTTGGCAATAAATAAAAAAGCTAGTTTTGATTATGAATTCCTGGAAACTTATGATGCCGGGATAGTTTTGTTTGGTCATGAAGTTAAATCAGTGAGATCGGGGCAGGTTAATTTGAAAGGCGCCTATATCTCTTTTAAACCAGATGAAAGTGGAAAAATAGCCGCTTATTTGGTTAATTGTCACATTTCTCTTTATAAGTTTGCCGGCAAAATGGATGCCTATCAACCAGAGAGAGATAGGAAAATTTTATTAAAGAAGAAAGAATTGGATCATTTGTTCTCTAAAAAACAAGAAAAGGGCTTGACAGTTATTCCTGTTAAGTTATATACTAAAGGCAGTTTTATAAAGTTGGAACTAGCTGTCGGCAGAGGAAAAAAGAAGTATGACAAGCGAGACGATCTCAAGAAAAAAGACGAAGATCGAAGAATCAAAACTTTATTAAAAAGCAAGTTGAAAATAAGTTTGTAGCGATCATGGGGATGATCGGCTTCGACATTAAGATCATTTTTCAAACATTCAAGGCGCGCTGAGCATCGTGTAATCTGCTCAAAAAATAAGTGCAAAAAACACTTCAAGCAAAGTTGCTTTCTCATGGAAAGTTCCAGCTTTTGCTCCTGTTGCAGCTTAATATAAAATAGCTCAACCATCGGTCTAGCGACTCCTTATAACTAGTAACCGGTGTCATTTATAGGGATAGAATTTTGGGGTATCTTTCTTCCAAAATTTGAAAACAAAGAAAGATGGTTATTGTTTTTTTTCGCCCAATTTTTAAAAACAATAACGAGAAAATTAATTGGGATAATCTTGTAAAAGTGTTTGCAAAAACTTATTGGACACGGGTTCAATTCCCGTCATCTCCACAAAAATAAGCCGTGGTGGCGGAACTGGTAGACGCGCTGGACTTAAAATCCAGTGATAGTAATATCGTGGGAGTTCGATTCTCCCCCGCGGCACATTTGCGGGTATCGTATAGTGGCTATTATGCGACCTTGCCAAGGTCGAGAGACGGGTTCAATTCCCGTTACCCGCTCACTTTAATTTACTAATTTTAAAATTAATTTTAACTAAAAATGAGAAGAAAGTTTAGATTCCCGAAAGTTGATAAAAGTAAAAACGAAAAACAGTTCAGTTCTAACGAAAAAATTAGAGCTGAAAAAGTTTTTTTAATAAATGAAGAGGGTGAAAACGTGGGAGTAATGGAAACTTATAAAGCTTTAGAATTGGCACAAGAAGCTGGCTTAGATTTGGTTGAAGTTAATCCTAAGGCTGAAATCCCGGTAGCTAAAATATTAGATTTAGGTCAGTTTAAATACGAACAAGAGAAAAAGAAGCACAAGCAAAAGGTTTTGCAAAAAAAAGTTGAAACTAAGAATGTTAGACTAACCTTTAGAATTAGTAAGCATGATTTTGATGTTCGAGTAGAACAAACAGCCAAATTTCTATTAAAAGGAAATAAGGTTAAAATTGATTTAAGTCTAAGGGGTAGAGAAAAGCAACACTTTGAAAAGGCTAGAGAAATAATAATGGAATTCTATTCTGACTTGAAAAATAAGCCTAATTTATCAATAGAAGAAGAGCAGGGCTTGACAAAACAGCCAGGAGGATTTAGTATAATATTAGTTAATAAGGTAAAATAGACAAAAAAACAGGTTTAGGCCTGATTTTTTAGCTTTTTAATTAAATAAATATGCCGAAAATAAAAACCCATAAAGCAACTGTTAAGCGTTTTACTAGAACAGCTAAGGATAAGGTAAAACATCGTAAAGGAGGTCAGGATCATTTTAATTCTCGTGAATCTGGTAATACAACTAGAAGCAAAAGAAGAGATATGACTCTAACTAAAACATTAGAGAGAACTGTTAAAAGGTTAACTCCGTATAGTTAATTATTAATTTTTTGAATAAAAAACATTGTTGTTTTTAGTTTCATTTTTATAATATGCCAAGAGTAAAAAGAGGAGTAATGCACTCCAAGAGAAGAAAAAACATATTAAAGCAAGTTAAAGGTTATAAGTGGGGTCGCAAGAAGCTTATAAAATTAGCTCAAACTGCCAGAACTAAGGCTGGTGCTCATGCTTTTGTCGATAGAAGAAAGAAAAAAAGAACTGCTAGAGGTTTGTGGCAAATAAAGATAAGTGCTTTTGTTAAAGAGTACAGTCTTTCTTATTCCAAATTCATGGGTGGCTTAAAGAAAGCAAACATTGTTCTTGATAGAAAGATTTTGGCTGATTTAGCTGTAAATAATAAAAAAGTTTTAGCTTCAATAGTAGAAAAAGTTAAATCAAACATTAAATAATATGCACTGGATAAAAATAAGTCAGATAGTGATTTCAATTCTTTTAATAATAGTTATTTTACTTCAAAATAAAGGAGCTGCTTTGGGTGGTGTTTTTGGTGGAAGTGGAGCAGTTTTCTTAACCAAAAGAGGTATTGAGAAAAAGCTTTTTATCTTTACCATCATTTTGGCTGTTTTATTTTTTGCTAATTCCGTTGCTAATTTATTTTTAAATAAATAAAACGGATTTTCTACCTCAGGGATTAAGTATATCTTAATATATTTTTTTGTGGACTTATTTAATCAAAAAAGAAATACAGAAAAAATATCCGAGAAGGATGGTAATTTTTTTGTTGCTAAAATTTTTTCTGTATTCAAGAAAAAGAAAATAAATAAAGAAAAAGAAGTAATCAATACTGTCGATGGTTATGAGGATTTAGATAAAAAATTGGTTTATTCTCTTTCTTCTCATAAAATACCTAATTTCAAACAAATAAAGTACGTTAGAAAGGTGTTGAGCTTCAAAGAAAGGATGATAATCTATTTTTCTTTGTCTGTTATTTTGTTGGCTTTGTTGTTTTTTGGTTTTAGATTTTATAAAAAAAACTTAGAAATAATTCCTGAATATGGTGGTGTCTACTCCGAGGCTCTTTTGGGTTCTCCTAAAAATATAAACCCACTTTATGATTTAGCCAATGATGTTGATAGGGATTTAAGCACTCTAATTTTTTCTTCTTTGTTTAAAAGAGGAATTGATGGTTTGTTGATTAATGATTTGGTTGAGAAATATGAAATAAGTGAGGATGGTAAGGAATATAGATTTAAAATTAAGAATAATATTTATTGGCATCACGAAGAGAGACTAACGGTTGATGATATTGTTTTTACTTTTGAAGCTATTAAAAATCCAGAATACGGATCTCCTCTTAGGGCATCTTTTCTGGGAGTAGAAATAGAAAAAATAGATGAATATAATTTTAAGTTTATTTTAGCTGAGCCCTACGCTGCTTTTTTGGATATGTTGGTTTTTGGAGTTTTACCTCAAAATCTTTGGAGTAATATTGACCCCAAAAACGCTTCTTTAGCTGAGTTAAATTTAAAACCAATAGGATCTGGTCCTTATAAATTCAAATCACTTACTAAAAATAAATCCGGAGAAATTAAGGAAATGGTTTTGGTAGCCAACGAGAGATATTATGACCAGGTTCCTTATATAAGTAATTTAAACTTCAAATTTTTTTCTTATTTTGAAGAAATGATTGATTCTTTAAATAATAATTTGGTTGATGGCGTAAGTTATTTGCCCCATGGGTTAAAAGATAATTTAGTTTCTCAGAATTCACTTAATTTTCATAAACTTAATTTACCACAAATAGCTTCTTTGTTCTTTAATCAAAAAAGCGGAGAATTTTTACAGAGCAAAGATTTTAGAAAAGCTTTGGCTTTAAGTATTGATAAAAATTCCTTGGTAACTGACATTTTTTCCGGTAACGCTGGTTTGGCTTATGGGCCGATACTTCCTAATAATTTTGCTTATAATGATACCATTGAAAAATATAATTATAATCCAGAAGAGGCTAAGAAAATTTTAGATGATCTTAAATGGACGACTATGAATATTAGTGAAGAGGAGATTGTTTTAATCAGGGAGCTTATTAATCTGGAAAATAATAAGGTAGAGAAAATAGACGAAGAAACTGCTGCTTCGGATGAAGAAAGCGAAAGCAATCAAGGAGAAAGTTTAGAAAGTGAAGAGGCTACTAGTACTGATGTTTCAAATAATGAGGCTTTGGTTTTGGAATATCAAGAAAAATTAAAACAAGCCAGAGAAAAAGTAGAGCTAATTGAAAACTGGCAATTAAAAAAGAAAATAGTAAGTGAAGTTAACAGAGATAATTATGAAATGAGCGGTACCTGGAGAGTTAAGGGTAGTGATTATTTATCAATAAAAATAACAACCGTTAATTTGTCTGACAATATTGATGTTGCTAATTTTATTAAATCTAATTGGGAATCAATTGGAATAAAAACATTTATTAAAGTAATTGATACCAATCAAGTTCAAACTGATATATTAAAAAATAGAGACTTTGAAGTTTTGCTTTTAAGTCAGGTTGTTGGTAACGACCCAGATTTATATCTATTTTGGCACTCTTCCCAATCCGGTGAAAATGGATTAAATATTGTTTCTTATAAAAACAAAGAGGTTAATAAACTTCTAGAAGAGGCCAGAATGAGTTTAAACATTAATGAAAGAATTGAAAAATATAAAAAATTTCAAGAATTATTAAACAATGATTTACCGGCTGTTTTTCTTTATTTTCCAAACTATACTTATGTTCAAAATAAAAGAATAAAAGGCTTTGATGTTTCGGCCATTTCCGATCCAGCAGACAGATTTAGCGATATTACTTCTTGGTATATAAAAATTAAACGAAGAATTAACTTCTAAAACTTATATAAAACTTAATAATTTAAAAACAGAATTAAAAATTTTGATTTTTAATAATTTTATGATTAGAAAATATAAATCAGTATTACCTTCTCAATCAGAAAGGAAAGATAATACCGAAAAAACAAACAGTGGACTTGTTCGAAAAACAAGCCCAGCAAACAACAAAAGAAACTTTTCCTCTAATGGAAATTTTCGTAGCAACAGAAATCCTAGACCGACTAACTATAACCATCGACCTTCTTTTGGTAGAAGAAAACCGACTGGTTTGTTGGAAGATCAAAAGAATCAAATTGTGTCCGCCCCCAAAGATCTTAATGGTAAATTAAGAATTATGGCTTTGGGTGGATTAGAAGAGGTTGGACGAAACATGATGCTAGTTGAATATGAAAGGGAGATAATAATTATAGATATGGGCTTACAATTTCCAGAAGAAGATATGCCTGGTATAGACTATATTATTCCCAATGTCTCTTATTTAGAAGATAAAAAAGATTGGATTAAAGCTGTTTTTATAACTCATGGTCACTATGATCATATTGGCGGCATCCCACATATTATGGGCAAAATAGGCAATCCCCCAATGTTTATGGGTAAAATGACAGCTGGTTTGGTTAGAAAAAGAATAGCCGAATTTAAAGATGCTCCAGCTCTGAAAATAAAAGAAATTGATGAAAATGATAAGATCAAGGTGTCTGAGAAACTAAGCTTAGAATTTTTTAGAGTAAATCATTCTATTCCTGATTGTTTTGCGGCTATTATAACCACTCCTGTAGGAAAAATTGTTCACACCGGAGATTTTAAAATAGATTTTTCACCAGTTAACGATAAACCAGCCGATTTAAATCGTATTGCCCAAATTGGATCAGAGAATATTTTATTTCTAATGTCCGATTCAACCGATGCCACTCATCCTGGGTATCAGATCTCAGAGTCTGCTATTGGAGATGAAATGGGAAAATTGTTTGATAAAATAAGCGGTAGAATTATTATCGGAACTTTTGCCTCACAATTAAGTCGTGTGCAAAAGATTTTTGATTTAGCGGCTAAATATGGTCGTCGAATATCACTTCAAGGAAGAAGTATGAATGAAAATGTGGAAGTGGCCCATCAAATTGGTTATTTAAAATTTGATCCTAAAATTTTAGTCGAAGATCGTGATTTAAATAGAGTAAGAGATGATAAAATTATAATTATTGGTACTGGCGCTCAAGGAGAAAGCAATGCTTTCTTATCTAGAGTGGTTAATGGTGAGCATAGAAGTGTTAGTTTAAGGAAAGGTGATACCGTTATTTTTTCTTCTTCAGTTATTCCTGGAAATGAAAGAAGTATTCAAAATTTAATGGATATGGTAGTAAGACAAGGCGCCAAAATTATACATTATAAAATGATGGACATTCATGCTGGAGGACATGCCAAACAGGAAGATTTAAAATTGATGATGAGACTTATTAAACCTCAATATTTTATGCCTATTGAAGCTAATCATTATATGCTTCAAGCCCATGCTGATTTAGCTGAACAGATTGGTATCCCTAAAGATAATATTTTTGTGGCTGACAACGGACAAGTGGTTGAATTTAGAAAAGGAGAAAAAATGATTGGTGGAAAAAAATATGATGTTGTAGGTTCTTTAACCAAAGAAAAGGTTCCAACCGAATATGTAATGGTTGATGGTTTGGGAGTTGGTGATGTCTCTAGTATTGTTTTACGAGATAGAAGAGTTATGGCCGAGGATGGTATGATTGTGGTTATTGCTACAATTGATGCTAAAACTGGAAGTTTGATTGGAAGTCCGGATTTAATTTCTCGTGGGTTTATATATATGAAGGAAAACAGAGATTTGATAGAAAAAACTAGAGATAGAGTTAAAAAAATAGTTAGAGATCAAAATCATGAAACTCCGGCTGATGACGATTATATTAAAAACAAAATTAGAAACGAAATCGGACAATTCTTATTTGGAGCCACAAAAAGAAGGCCGATGGTTTTGCCAGTTGTTATTAAGGTTTAGCTTTTGTTTAAAAAATACTTTTTTTTCAAGACCTTTCTGGGTCTTGACTTTTTTTATTTTTATGATAGGGTTATTTGAGTACTTTAAATTAGCTCAAAGCAGTGAAAAACAACAAAACAATATATAATGAAAGACGATAGAGAAAAAATGTCGCCACCCATTGATGATAATTGGTTCGAAAAAAATAAAATAATGTTTTTAAGGCCACATAGTTATTTTATTCCTCTAATTAGGAAAAGAGAGGCGAACGAGAAGGAGGGACTAAGCAGTGAGATGCTTGGTTACGATGATATTTTTGTAAATGAATTGTTTAATTACTATGCTTCAATAGTGAAGCAAAAAAAAGGAAAAAGAGATGGAGAATACAAACCACAAGTTTGGTCTCTTTCTTAAAAATAAAACCTCACTAGTCTGAGGTTTTTTATTTAAAAAGACACAAAATTCAGCTATTGACTAAATTTATTTTTTATGATATAATGTAATTGTTAATAAAAATGGTTTAAAATTAGTTTAATATGGTTATTTGCTTTAAACAGGCCAATAATCAAAAATAAAAATATGAATTTTGAAAACACAACTTTAGAAAAAAAATCAGAAGAAAAAAATATGGAAAACGAAAAAAACAACGAGAGAATAGTGGTTGAAAATCACGAAGAAGTTTCAGCTGCTGACTTAGCCGAGGCTGATTTAAAAGCATCAGAAAAAGTTGAAGAAGCCAGAAAATCAATTTTTGGCAGAATCGGAGAAATGTTTAAAGGTAAAGAAAAAACCGAAGAAGAAAAATATGAAGAGGACATGAAAAATTTAGAAAAACTTATTAAAAGTCTTACTCACACCGTTTCTGTTTCTATGGACTTGGGTGCTAGCTTTGGTGGCGGAGCAATTGAGTATTCTAGAGCCAACACACCTCAGTTAAAAGAGAAATTGAAAGAAATAGTAGAGGTTAATAAACAGTTGAGCAAAATGGACAAGGGAAAAGAAAAAGTAGATTTAATGTATAAAAAAAGAGACCTTATTCAAGAATTAGCCAGAATTGGCAGAACAGAAATAAAAAACAGATACAACAAAGCAGCTTAATAGAAAAAATATAAAACAAGGAGATTTACTCCTTGTTTTTTATTTTCCCAAATTTAGATAAAAGATTTCCGATTAAAATACCTAAAATTATTAATAAGATTATTACGAAAAAATCCTTATTAATTTCGGTTGTTTTTTGAGTGAAAGGCCAAACTTTTTTCAAGGCTCCAGCCATAAAACCAATTAAAATTGCCATCGATGGTTCTCTGTATCTTTTAAGTAGAAAGTTTAAAAATCTAACAAAAGATAGCAGTCCGATTACACAGCCAATTCCAAAAATAAGTATATATAATAAATTATTTTCAGCTAAAGGATTTTTTAAAGCTGAAATCATAAATTCATATTTTCCTAGTATTAACAGTACAAATGATCCGCTTATCCCTGGAAGTATCATGGCACAGATAGCCACCACACCACTAAAAAAAATATTTATATAACTATTAGAGAAATTTAAAGTTCCAGAAGAGGAGATAACCCAGGCAATAATAAACCCAGGAATTAAAAATAAATAATTTTTATTTTTATAAAATTTCTTTGGTAATATTAATAAAATGGAAGATACTATCAAACCAAAAAACAGCCCATAAATATGAGATGGGTAGTTTTGCAGAAAGTAGCTTATTATTTTGGCCAGAGATATTATGGCTGATATAATTCCTAAAAACAGAGAGATCAGAAAAGCTAAATTTATTTTATCATCTTCTGGAATTATTAATTTTTTATTTTTTAAAAAAATAGATTTTACAGATTTAAAGTTTATTTTTTTTAATTCTGATATTATTTTTTCATAAATACCCAAAATTAAAGCCATTGTACCACCAGATATACCAGGGATAATGTCAACCGATCCCATAGCAAAGCCTTTTAAAAATACGATTATTTTTTCTTTACAAGTTTTCTTCATAATTTAGATTATTTTTTTATAGATATTTTATATGATTTAATTATAGCATAAATTTTTTTTCTTTATAATTACCTTTTTGTTTTCTTGATTTAATTTAATTTTTTTGTTATAATATTACAATATATTTTATTTTATAATTTTTATGTAAAATTTTGAAGTCATTTTAATTTTATTATTATGCTTTTTAAATTGATTCCAAACTTTATGTTAAGAAAAAAAAATTCCCCTTTTTTTAAAAACCATAAAAAAGGATTTACCTTGGTTGAGCTTTTGGTGGTTATTGCCATCATTGGTATATTGGCAACCTTGGCTATAGTAGCTTTACAACAAGCTAGACAGAATGCCAGGGACAGTAAAAGAGTAGCTGATATAAAACAAATGCAAACAGCTCTAGAATTGTTTGCCAATCAGTATGGTAGATATCCCACAGAAGAAGAGTGGAATGAAGGCTTCATTGGTTCTTCAACTGAGGGAATTCTTTTTATGCAAGAAATTCCTTCTGCTCCCTATCCAGCCGATGGAGCTTGTTTGGAGGCTTCTAACACTTATGTTTATACTCCTAGAGATAATGGAGCTAGTTATACTATCGATTTCTGTACTGGCAAACAAGTGTCCGACTTACCAGATGGAGTAAAACAATTAACACCGGGAGGGATAATAATTGCTAGTGGTTCAGGCGGTGGTACACCAGAGCCAGAGGGTTGTCTGGTTAATCCTACTGGTTGTTCTTGGGGTTTAGTTGGAACTGCCGGTTTTACACCAGGAACAGCTGATTGGACTTCTTTGCAAATTTATAACAATACTCCATATTTAGCTTACAGAGACGGAGCTAATTCTAACAAAGCCACTGTTATGAGATATAATGGATCTTCTTGGGAATTAGTTGGAACCGCTGGTTTCTCTGCTGGTGCTGTTGATTGGACAACATTGCAGATTTATAATGGAACTCCGTATGTGGCCTACAGAGACGGTGGCAATTCCAACAAAGCTACCGTTATGAGATATAACGGTTCAGCCTGGGAACTAGTTGGAACTGCTGGTTTCTCTGCTGGTGCTGTTAATTATATTAATTCTTTTATGTATAATGGCACTCTTTATGTTGCTTACCAAGACGGGGCTAACTCTAGTAAAGCTACTGTTATGAGATATAACGGTTCAGCCTGGGAATTGGTTGGAACTGCTGGTTTTTCAGCTGGAATGGCTGGTTATATATCTCTTTATGTATATGGCGGAACGCCTTATGTGGCCTATATGGATTTTAGTGATGGTGGTGCAGCCACTGTTATGAAATACAACGGTTCATCTTGGGAATTGGTTGGACCGCTTGGTTTTTCAACCGGTCAAATAGATACTATTTCTTTGCAAATATATAATGGAACACCTTATGTCGTCTATAGAGACTATACAGTCGCTGGTTTGACTTCCATGAAATATAATGGTTCATCTTGGGAATTAGTTGGAACCGCTGGTTTTACTGGCGATGTAAACGATGTTATTTCTCTTAAGTTTTATAATGGAACACCTTTGGTTGCTTATCCTGATGGTGACAACTCTAGTGCTGTTTCGGTTATGAAGTATAATGGTTCTTCTTGGGAATTAGTTGGAAATGTTGGCTTTTCTGGTGCTATGGCTACTGATATTTCTTTACAGATAGATAATGATATCGCTTATGTTGGTTATGAAGATTTTGGCATTTCTGGTAAAGCTTCAGTTATGAAATTTGACGTTACTCCTTAAAATGTTTGCAGTGCTTCAATTTAAATAAATTAAACAAAGGCGAGTTAACCGCCTTTGTTTTTTTTATTGTTTTTATTGTCTGACTATTGTATAATTATCTTATAAACTATGATTAATAAAAGAAATATCCAAAAAGATATTAAAGAATTTAGAGAAGATCTAAAAAGGCTAAATAAAGAGCAATTAGCGGCCGTTAAACATGAAGATGGCCCTCTTTTGGTTGTTGCTGGGGCGGGTACTGGAAAAACAACTGTTTTAATAAATCGTTTAGCTTATTTAATTTTAGAAAAGGGGGTTAAAACTGATGAAATATTTTTAGCAACTTTTACAGAAAAGGCAGCTAATGAAATGATTGAAAGAGCCGATAAAATTTTACCCTATGGTTATGTTGATTTATGGATCAATACTTTTCATGGATTTGGGGAGAGAATCTTGAGAGAAAACGCTTTAGAAATTGGACTAAGCCCAGACTTTAAGCTTCTTGATGAAACAGCCCAATGGATTTTTGTAAAGAAAAATTTTAATAAATTCGATTTAGATTATTATGCGCCAGCCGGCAACCCAAACAAGTTTATTAAAGAGTTACTAAATCACTTTTCTCGCTTAAAAGATGAAAATATTTCTCCGGAAGAATATTTAAATCACGTTTCAAATTTAGAAAACAAATCAAAAAAAGAAAAAAATATAGCCGAAGATGATATTTTAGAATTAAAAAAGCTTAAAGAATTGTCCAGGGCCTTTTTTGTTTATAATGAGTTGATGATTCAAAACAATAACTTAGATTTTGCTGATTTAATAAATTGTACCATTAAACTTTTTAAAACTAGACCAAATATTTTAAAAAAATATCAAAATAAATTTAAGTATCTAATGTTGGATGAGTTTCAGGATACTAATTTTTCTCAATACGAACTCATTAAAATCTTAGCCGGCAAGCAAAACAATTTGATGGTAGTTGGTGACGATGATCAGTCGATTTATAAATTTAGAGGAGCATCTATTTCTAATATTATGCAGTTTAAAGATGATTATCCTCAAGCTAAAGAGATTGTTTTAACTAACAACTATCGTTCACATCAAGAAATTCTTGACTTAGCCTATAATTTTATTTCTCATAACAATCCTAATCGTTTAGAAATAAAGCTAGGAATAGATAAAAAACTAAAATCATATTTCAAATCGGATAATAATAAAAATATTGTTTCGGCTCATAATTTTTTAAATGAATCGGACGAAATGACTTTTGTTAGTTCAAGAATATTGGAAATTTATAAAAAAAATTCAGAATGTAATTGGTTGGATTTCGCGATTTTAACCAGGACCAATGATTCAGCCGATAAATACTCAAAAGAACTTAGTCGTTTAAATATTCCCAACCACTTTGTTTCGCTCAAGGGTCTTTATTATAAACCGATAATTTTGGATATAATTTCTTATTTTAGATTATTAGACGACTACCGTGAATCTTCAGCTTTGTTTCGAGTTTTAAACACGGAGGAATTTAAAGTTAATTATCTCGACTTACAAAATATAGTTAGTGAATCAAAAAGGAAATATTGGTCTTTGTTTGAAGGTTTGCAAAATGCCGAAAAAATAAAAGGTGTTTCCCCTGATTCTTTACCTAGAATAAATAAATTGTTGAGTTTAATTGAGGCTCACAGCGTTTTAGCTCGTGATAAAAAACCAAGTCATGTTTTTGTTAAATTTATTTATGATAGTGAGATTTTAAAAAATCTGAACCAAGAAAAAGATAAAGAAGTTTTTTCTTACATTAATCAATTTTATCAGAAGATAAAAAAGTTTGAAGAAGAAAATGAAAATTTGAGATTAAAAGATTTTTTGGAAGTATTAGATTTTGAATTGGAGGCTGGAGATTTTGGTAGACTAAAAAACGATTTTGCTGACGTCGATACAGTAAAGGTTATGACCGTTCACTCCGCCAAAGGCTTGGAATTTAAACATGTTTTTTTGGTTGATTTAGTTGAAAGACGTTTTCCTAGCGACAATCGAAGCGATAAGATTTCTATTTCATCAGAATTAATTAAAGAGAAAATTGGAGATTCTGATAATTTTCATATTGAAGAAGAAAGGCGTCTCTTTTATGTGGCCTTAACTCGAGCTAAAGAAAGTTTGTATTTAACTTGTTCAAAGGACTATGGTGGTGCCAGGGAAAAAAGACCATCTGTGTTTATAAAAGAATCTGGACTTGATTTAAAAATATCAGCCAAGATAAATTTTGATGACTTAGAATTTTTTAAAGATTTAAAAACAATAACTGACGAAAATATTGGTGAATTTTTGTTGGCCAAGGAAGAATTAAAATTACCATCCTATTTTTCTTATTCTCAATTTGCTTCATTTGATAAATGTCCACTCCAATATAAATATGCTCATTTGTTAAAAGTTCCGGTTCCAAAAGAAAAATATAACCTAACCTTTGGAAAAGTTATTCATAATACACTTTATCATTTTTTATTGCCAATACTTCAAGGTGACAATAATTTGCAATCTAGTCTTTTTTCTGAAAATAAAAAAAACGAAGAATTGTTAAGTGAAAAAAGAGTTCTAGAATTATTTCAAAAATTTTGGCAAGATGAAGGTTATGAAAACAAACTAGATAGAGATAATTATTATTTTAAAGGCAAGGACATATTAATAAATTTTTGCAAGAAGTTATTATCCGATAAACTACCTCAAATTTATTTTTTGGAAAAAGATTTGAGATATAAGTTTAATGGCAATACCATAATCGGAAGAATTGATAGAATTGACAAACTAGAAAATGGAAATTTTGAAATCATTGACTATAAAACTGGAAACGCCAAGGAATCTTTAAGCGCTGAAGACAAGAGACAATTACTTTTGTATAAAATAATGATTGAAAATGTTTTAGAACTTAAGGTAGAAAAAATGAGTTATTATTATTTAGAAACTAATAATAAACTTAGTTTCGAGGCTAAAGATAAAGATATTGATAAAACCTTAGAATGGTTAAAAAATAGCATTGAAGAAATAAATAAAAAAGAATTTTTGCCTAATCCTTCGACCTTTAATTGTTCTTATTGCGACTTTAAGGATATTTGTGAATTTAGACAGTAGGTTCGTTGTTGGTTGTTTTTTTGTGTTAAGCTTGCTTTTTTAAATAATATTTAATATAAACGATTAATTCAAAACTATAAAATTATGTTTAAAAGATTAAAAAAGAAAAAAGGCTTTACCTTGGTAGAGTTGTTAGTAGTAATAGCTATAATTGGTTTATTGGCAACTTTAGCTGTTGTTGCTTTGCAACAAGCCAGAGTTAGTGCTAGAGATTCTAAAAGAGTGGCCGACATGAAACAATTACAAACCGCTCTAGAGATCTTTTTTAATGAACATAATCGCTATCCAACCGAAGAAGAGTGGAATACCGGCAAAATTGCTGGCGTTTCTGACGTGTTTATGGAAAAAATTCCAGAAGCTCCGATGGTGGCCGATGGTGATTGTAGTGGTGAACAAAATTCATATTTTTATGAACCTCAAAATAATAATCGTACTTATCTTTTGTCTTTTTGTTTGGGAAAAGATTCTAACAATTTAGAATCTGGTCCAAAATGTTTAACTCCCGGTGGAATATTAAATCAAGATTGTGGAATTGAGGGTGGTGGTGACGATGACGGAGGCAATATTGAAAATAATTGTTTGGCTGATTCTTCAGGATGTGTTTGGCAAACCTACGGAAGTCCTGTTTTATCTGATTGGGGGTGTAGCTCTAGTTTAGGTATTTACAGTAATGAACTATATGCTTCTTATCGAGATGCCTCAGAGAGTTATTATTTAAAAATGGCTAAAGTTAACGAATCGACAGCAACACCACTAGGGGAGAGAATAGATGGTCCTGACAATTCTAATGGTAAATCATCGATGCAAATTTTTAATGGCGTGCCATATATTTCTTACAAGGATAAAAATGGATCAGACATGATTATAACAAAAAAATTTATAAATGATACATGGGAAACTATTGGCGAATATACTTCTTTTGATATAGCTTGTCAGCCGTCTTTAACCGTGTACGATAATATACCTTATGTTGCTTATAAAGATGAAGCTTCAACCGAAGAAACTTATGTCGTTAAATTTGTAAATGGAGCTTGGGAACAGGTTGGGCCAACTGTTTCTAATGGTCAAAAAGGAACTAAACCAATTCTTAGAATTCATAATGGAGAGCTTTATGTTATGTATAGAAGAGATTGTGATTCTGGCGCTCCAAAGTGGGTGATTAAAAAATTTGATGGAACTAGTTGGAACTGGGTTGGTGAGCCAATAGAAATACTTCATACTGAGAGCTCTGGTCATGCTGATTTTCAAATAAGTAATAATGGTGATTTGTATGTTGTTTATCAGGGAGGTAAAGATATTGCAAGTGAAGGCGTTGGTGAAAGAGGCGTTGCTTTAAAATTTAATGGAACATCCTGGGTGCCACTTGGTCCAAACGATGGAGTTTTTTCGGTTGGTCATGCTTCTCAATTAGCTCTTTATATTTATAATGAAGTTCCCTATGTTGCTTATAAAAATGGTAGCAATGTTTCTGCTACTAATCCAGCTGTTAATCCAGGTTTAGTGGAGGTAAAAAAATTTAATGGGACTTCTTGGGAAAGTGTAGGACCGATTGCTTCTCATAGCGAAACTTTTTCTAATATATCAATGTTGATTGATAATGATACTATCTATTTAATGTTTATGGAAGAACAATCGCCTGACAATAATAGTTCTAATGCACTAGTTATTAGAAGATTAATACCCGAACAAGCAATTTGTACTTCATTTGATTATTCTGATTGGAGCGAATGTTTTTATGGGAAAAAAACAAGAACTGTTATAAATTCTTATCCATCAAATTGTTTTGGTGGTGACCCTGTTTTGTATGATTATAATTGTTCAACTTCTGGGACATTTATTGATTCAAGAGATGGTGAAGAATATTCTTGGACCGGTATTGGTGATCAAGTTTGGATGTCCGAAAATTTAAAATATCTTCCAACTGTTTATCCTTCAAGCGAAAGTCCTCTTTCTGGGGGCAATTCTAGTTATACAGAGCCAAGATATTTTGTTTATAATTACAACGGAACTGATACGGAAGAAGCTAAAAGTTCTCTAAATTATCAAAATCATGGAGTTCTATATAATGGGGTGGCTGCTTTAACGGCCTGTCCTGATGGATGGAGACTTCCCTCTCACGATGATTTTACTGATTTGGAGAGGACAATTTGCTCTATTTTGGGTAATGATAGTTGTGATACTAAGTTTCCCAAAGACGTAACAACTAATGGCGCAAGAGGGACTAACGAAGGTAGTTTTATGGCTGGCAATTATGAAATATGGACTGATGGAGTCTTGAGAAATAATTCTGTTTTTGGTGAAAGTGGCCTAAATATTGTTCCTGGTGGTTTTTGGAATTCTTATTATGAGGGAGAAAGAGTTGCTGATTTGAATGATTATTTCCGTGCTTGGTCTTCTACTGAAATATATTCGAATAGTCTTTGGGGCCGTAGAATTACTTATTGGAATAGTGGCTCCGAACGTTTTAGTGCTCCCTATGATCAGGGCAATTCTGTACGTTGTATAAAAAATTAATAGATAAAAGATTTTTTCTTGTTAAATTAAAAAAACTGTATTTATGGATATCCTGCAACAATCAAAAAGAGACATAACAGATGTTTTAAATGAGCTAAAAACCGATCAGGAAAAAGGTCTAAGTGATAAAGATGTTTTTTCTCGTTTGGAATTTTATGGATCAAATAATCTCTCCGAAAGTAAATTTAATATTTGGAAAATATTTATATCTCAATTTAAGTCTTCCTTCGTTTATCTTCTGCTTATTGCTTCTATTTTGTCTTTTTTTCTAAAACAAAATATTGAGGGTTTGATGATCTTGTTATTTATTTTTATAAATACTTTTCTGGGATTTTTTCAGGAATATAAATCAGAAAACACAATTAAGCTTTTAAAAAATTTTATCAGCTTAAAAAGCAAAGTTATTAGGAATGGTTCCAAAATTTTAATTGATAGTCAGGATTTAGTTCCTGGTGATATTGTTGTTTTGGAAACCGGAGATAAAGTTAATGCTGATTTAAGAATTATAGATGCTTACGATTTTTTTGTGGATGAATCAGTTTTAACTGGTGAATCAGTCTTGATTTCTAAACACGGAGAAGTAATAACCGAAGAAGTTAGAGATTGCTTTTCGGCTCTTAATTTATGTTTTTCTGGCTCTACCGTTGCTAGAGGTAAGGCAACGGCTGTGGTTGTTTTTACCGGTAAAGATACTTTTTTAGGAAACATTTCTCGTCTTACCTCCCAGGTAAAAAAGGTGAGTGATTTTGAAAAAGGAATATCTAAGTTTAGTTCTTTCATTTTAAAGTTGGTTTTAGTGACTCTAGTTTTTGTTTTTGTAGCCAATTCTTTCTTAAAAGATGGTTCTAATTTTTGGGAGTTATTAATTTTTTCAATAGCCCTGGCTATATCAGTTATTCCAGAAGCCTTGCCCTTGGTAATGACCTTCTCATTTTCTAAAGGGGCTATGAGACTTGCCAAACAAAAAGTTGTCGTTAAAAGACTTTCTTCGGTAGAGGACTTAGGAAATATTGATATTTTATGTTCAGATAAAACCGGAACTTTGACTGAAAATAAATTAACCGTTCTAGATTTTTATGATTCTATTTTTCCTGTTAAAACTACTCTTCTTTATGCCAATTTAGCTTCTTCAAGATTGAGTGAAAAAAATGAACCGTTTGATATTGCCTTGCTCGATAAAATGGATGACGAAGATAAAAGAAAAATGTCCGATTTTGAGTTTATATTAGACACTCCCTTTAATCCAGAAAGACAAAGGAACAATTCTTTAATAAAAAACAAAAAGAATTTGGAGTTGGTGGTTAGGGGAGCGGCCGAAACTATTTTTGGTTTATGCCATAATTTGGATGAAAACAAAATCAAGGACATGAGAGAATGGATAAAGTCCCAAGGATTTTTAGGTAGAAGAATTTTAGCTGTTTCTAAAAAAATAATAAAAGAAATTGATTTAGATGTTTTAAAAAATAATTTAACGGAAGAAGAAAAAGATTTAGAGTTTTTAGGATTAATTTCTTTTGCCGATCCAATAAAAGAAAGTGTTAAAGAAGCAGTTTCAGATGCCAAGCGATTAGGCGTTGATTTAAAAATTATTACCGGAGATAGCTTAGAGGTTGCTGGTTCGGTGGCTTATCAAATTGGTTTAATTTCTGATCCAAGCGAAGTTGTTTTAGCTTCTGATTTGGATAAATTGTCAAAAGAAGAAAAAAATGAAGTTTTATTAAAAAATAAAGTTTTTGCCAGAGTTTTACCCGAACAAAAATTTAATATCATTAAAGATTTACAGAATAAATATAGCGTTGGTTATTTGGGTGACGGCATAAATGATGCCCCGGCCTTAAAGGCCGCCGGAGTTTCAATCGTTGTTTCTAATGCTTCTGATATTGCCAGAGAAACAGCTGACATTGTTTTGTTGGAAAGTGATTTAAATGTCATTGTTGGTGGAATTGAGGAAGGAAGAAGAATTTTTGCTAATAGCACCAAATATATTAAAGCAACCTTAGCTTCTAATTTTGGAAATTTTTATGCCGTTGCTATCGCTTCGTTTTTAATAGATTTTTTACCAATGCTACCACTCCAAATTCTTTTGTTAAATCTCTTATCAGATTTTCCGATGATAGCTGTGGCCACTGACAATGTTGACCCCGAAGAATTATTATCTCCTAAAAAATATCAGGTTAAAGACATAATAATTATTGCTATGATTTTGGGCATAGTTAGTTCTGTTTTTGACTTTATGTTCTTTGCTATGTTTTACTCAATTTCTCCAGAGGTTTTACAAACAAATTGGTTTATCGCTAGCATTTTAACTGAATTAGTATTTTTATTTTCAATTAGAACTAAAAAACCATTATTTAAAGCTAAAAGGCCGTCTAATCTAATATTAATTTTAAGCGGTTTGGCAATTATAATAACAATAATGCTGCCATTTACAGAGATTGGTCGGGCCTTGTTTAAATTTGCTAAACCAAGCATTTATCATTTAATTATCATTTTTGTAGTTACTGTTCTATATTTGCTTTGTTCCGAATTAGTTAAACTTGTTTATTATAAAAATCAAGATAAAAAAATTACTGTTAATTAATTGTTTTTCTTCCTCTTTTATAATATAATTATTGTATAATTATATTATATGGACACTCCTTTAGCTTACATTCTTCGCCCCCAAAAACTAAGTGATTTCTTCGGTCAAGAAAAAATAGTCGGACCAAAAACTTGGTTGAAGTCAGTGATTGAAAAAGATCAACTGACTTCTTTGATTTTCTGGGGACCTCCGGGGGTGGGCAAAACAACTTTAGCCTATATTATCTCTAAAGAAACTAAAACCGAGTTTATCTCACTTTCAGCCGTTAGCAGTGGCATCAAAGACTTAAAAGAAATAATTAATCGAGCCGAAGAAAACCGAAGATTTAAAAAGAAAACCATACTTTTTATAGATGAAATTCATCGTTGGAATAAAGCTCAGCAAGACGCCCTGCTTCCTCATATTGAAAATGGTTTACTCATTCTTATTGGGGCTACAACCGAAAATCCTAGTTTTTCAGTTAATTCAGCCTTACTTTCCAGGTTAAAAGTTTTAATTTTAGAGAATCTAGAAGAAGAAGATTTATTAAAAATTATAAATAGAGCCACCAAGGAGCTTAAATTAGAGATGGGAGTTAGAGAAAAGAGGTTAATAGCTAATTTAAGTGCTGGTGATGCTCGTCGAGCCTTAAATATTGTTGAAGCTGTTTTTAAATCTGGAGAAAAATCAGACTTAGATTTAATAAAAAAATTAGCTAATAAACCGCAACTTTTTTATGATAAAAACGGCGAAGAGCATTATAATTTAATTTCTGCTTTGCATAAGTCAATTAGAGGAAACGATGCCAAAGCTTCTCTTTATTGGCTGACAAGAATGATTGAATCGGGCGAGGATCCTTTGTATATTGCCAGGAGGCTTATTAGATTTGCCAGTGAAGATATCGGACTGGCTAATAATAGTGCTTTAATGATTGCCAATCAAGCTTTTGAGGCTTGCGCCAAAATAGGATTACCGGAATGTAGTTTAGCCTTAGCTCAGGCAGTTATTTATTTAGCTAAATCTAAAAAGAGTATTGCTGTTTATAAGGCTTACAATTTAACCATCGAAGAAATAAATCAAAGCGGGTCTCTTCCTGTGCCAACACATTTGAGAAATGCGCCCACAAAATTAATGAAAGATATCGGTTACGGCAAGGATTATAAATATACTCCAGAAGAAGATGATAGCGGACAGGCTTACTTGCCAAACGGCTTAAAAAGTGCTAATTTTAAGAAATTGAATTTATAATTATCTACTGTGTTTTTCGTTTTGAAAACACTGTTTTAAATTTTATTATTATGGACCCTGACTTTCTGTTTTTGTTTATTCTGGTTGCTCTATCAGCCTTTTTTTCTTCGGCTGAGGTTGTTTTTTTAAGCTTGAATGAAGCTAAAATTGCAGCCATGGTTGAAGCTAAGAAAAAAAATGCTTTACTGGTTAAAAAATTAAAAGAAAATCCCAGAACACTTCTAATCACAGTGCTTATTGGAAACAATATTGTTAATATAGCGGCAGCCTCTCTAGCTACAATTATTTTTGCCAGATATTTTGATTCAGCTGTTATTGGATTAACTACTAGTATTATGACCATAATAATTTTGATATTTGGTGAAATAACCCCAAAATCATTTGCAGTTTCACACGCTGTTTTATTATCACGTTACTTTGCCCCGTTTATTTGTTTTTTTAAAAAAATATTTTTACCGATTATTTGGATAATGGAAAAAATAACCAATTTATTGGTCGGCAGTCATCAATCCGAAAAAGTTAGCGAAGACGAACTAAGGGCCTTGGCTATGACTGGCGTTCAACAAGGAACAATTGAAAAAAACGAAGGAGCGATGATTGAAAAACTTTTTAAATTTAACGATATTTCAGCCGAAGATATTATGACTCCTAGGGTTGAGGTTGTTTATGCTCCTAAACAAAGTTCAGTTGAAGAAATTGCAATTGAAATTGAAAAATACGGTATAACTCGTTGTTTGATAATTGGCGAAACCATTGATAATGTTTTAGGCTTTGTTCACGCTCAAGATGTTTTGTTGTCTTTTAGACAAGGAAAAGAAAAAGAATCAGCACAATCACTTGTTAGACCAATAATTTTTGTGCCGAAGCAAATGTTAATTAATAATGTTTTAAAAGAATTTCAAAAAAGAAAAATACATATTGCTGTTGTCATGGATGAGTATGGGGGAACAGAGGGAATTATAACTTTAGAGGATATTATTGAAGAATTAGTGGGTGAAATAGTTGATGAGCATGATATTGATGATAATTTTATAAAAAGAATAGGTAAAAATGAAATAGTGGTTTCTGGCGCTGTTGAATGTCGTGATATTAACCGTTTTTTAAATATTACATTGTCTGAGGATGATTTAGAAACAGTGGCTGATTTCGTTTTGGAAAATATAAAAAAAATTCCAACTGAAGGAATTACAATTGAAAAAAATAATTTCACTTGTGTGGTTGAAAAAGTTGAAAACAAAGTAATTAAACAAGTACGCATAACTAAAGATTAATTTAAATTAAATAAATTTTATGACTGAAGATAATAATAAACAAAAAATGGAAGACAAAGTTCTGTCTTTTTGGCAAGAAAATAAAATATTTGAAAAAACAATTTCCAAAGAATCACCAAGAGGCGATTATGTTTTTTATGATGGACCACCGTTTGCCACTGGTACACCTCACTATGGTCATATAGTTGGAAAAATAATGAAGGATGTTGTCCCTCGTTTTTTTACCATGAATGGATATAGGGTAGAGAGAAAATGGGGTTGGGATTGTCACGGTCTTCCAATTGAAAATATAGTTGAAAAGGAAATGGGAACTAAAACCAAGAAAGAAATTGAAGATTTTGGTGTTGATAAATTTAATTTAAGTTGCAGATCAAAAGTTTTGGATTATGCTGAGGAATGGTATAAAGTTTCAGATAAATTGGGTCGTTTCATAGATAAAGAAAATCCTTATCGTACAATGGATATTGATTTTATGGAATCGGTTTGGTGGGTTTTTAAAACTTTGTGGGATAAAGGATTGATTTATAAAGATTACAGATCAATGCATGTTTGTCCTCGTTGCGAAACAACTTTGTCACAATCTGAGGTTACGGAAGGCTATCAAGATATTAAAGATCTTTCCTGTATCGCTAAGTTTAAGTTAGAAGGTGAAGAAAATACTTTTGTTTTGGCCTGGACAACAACACCTTGGACCTTGATTGGAAACGTTGCTTTGGCCGTTGGTAGTGAAATTGATTATGTAAAAGTTTCCTATCCTAAAGAGGACGGTTATTATGAATATTGTGTTTTAGCCAAAGAAAGATTAGAAGAAGTTTTAAAAGATAAAAATTTTGAAATAATCAAAGAATACAAAGGGGCTGATTTAGTTGGTAAAAAATATCAACCACTTTTCGATTATTATTTAAATGATGAAAAATTAGAAAATAGGGAAAATGCTTGGAAAATATATGCTGGCAATTTTGTGACAACCGAAGATGGAACTGGCGTTGTTCATATTGCCCCAGCTTTTGGCCAAGATGATATGAATTTGGGCAAGGAAAATAATTTACCATTTATTCAACACGTAAAAATGGACGGTTTCTTTAAAGAAGAAGTTAAAGATTTTAGAGGTCTAAATGTTAAGCCTCATGGAGACCATATGTCTACCGATATCGAAATAATAAAGTATTTGGCTGGAAAAAATTTATTATTTTTCAAAGAAAAATATGAGCACAGCTATCCTCATTGTTGGCGTTGTGATACACCTTTAATAAATTATGCTACATCATCTTGGTTTGTTAATGTTACTAAAATAAAAAATCAATTATTAGAAGAGGCTAAAAAAATTAATTGGTCCCCTGATTATTTAAAGGAAGGGCGTTTTGGAAATTGGCTGGAAGGTGCTCGTGATTGGTCAATATCTCGTCAAAGATTTTGGGCTAGCGCTATTCCAATTTGGGAATGTGCTTGTGGTGAAAGAAAAGTTGTTGGCTCAGTTGCCGAACTAGAAGAATTGAGTGGCCAAAAAATAACTGATATTCACAAAGATATTGTTGATAGCATTGAATTTGCTTGTCCAAGTTGTTCTGGTCAAATGAAGAGAATACCTGATGTTTTAGATTGTTGGTTTGAAAGTGGATCTATGCCTTATGCCCAACTTCATTATCCTTTCGAAAATAAGGAAAAATTTGAAAACAATTTTCCAGCTGAATTTATCGCTGAGGGGATTGATCAAACCAGGGCTTGGTTTTATTATTTACACGTTATTGCTGTTGGTCTTTTCGGGGTAAATGCTTTCAAAAATGTAGTTGTCAATGGAATGGTTTTGGCTGAAGATGGTAAAAAAATGTCTAAAAAATTAAAAAATTATCCAGATCCAATGATGATTATTGATAAATACGGAGCCGATTCTTTAAGGGCTTATCTTTTGTCATCACCAGTTGTAGCTGCTGAAAATTTCAATTTTTCTGAGAGAGGGGTTCAGGAGGCTTTAAGAAAAAATGTAATGCTTATAAATAATATTTATAATTTTTATCAAACTTATTCATCTGATTTGAAAGAGGAAAATTTTGCATCTTATAAGTCTAGTAAAAATGTTTTGGATCTATGGATTTTGACTAAATTAAATATTTTAATTAATGAAGTTAAAGATGCCATGACATCTTACAATTTAACCAAGGCAATGAGACCGATAACCGCTTTTATTGATGAATTTTCAACTTGGTATTTGAGAAGAAGTCGCGATAGATTGAAAGGGGACAATGAACAAGATAAAATTTTTGCTTTAGCAACCATGAGATTTGTTTTTTCTAATTTAGCAAAAGTAATGGCTCCTTTTACGCCATTTATAGCTGAAGATTTGTGGCAGAAGATTAGTGGTTTTAATTTTTCAGATAAAAATAAAAGCGTTCATTTAGAATCTTGGCCGGAGGTAGAAAGCGTAGAAAAAGGAGAGGAAATCATAATTTTGATGAACGAAGTTAGAAAATCAGTGGAAATAGGATTGGCCGAAAGAGATAAAGCCAGCATCAAAGTTAGACAAATATTAAATAAAGCAGAAATCAGAGGCAAAGATATTAAGATCAAAGATAAAAATGATTATATAGAGTTAATAGCTGATGAATTAAATGTTAAAAATGTTGTTATTTATGATAACGATGATTCAAATTTAAGTATTGTTCTAGACACAGAAATTACCGAGGACTTAAAGCTAGAGGGGGCTAAGAGGGAATTGATTAGATTTATTAATTTAATGAGAAAAGATTTAAATCTGTCGGTTGGAGATTTGGCTAAAGTTGTTGTTGTCTCTGATTCAATTTTTGTTAAAAACGTTATCAATACTTTTGCAGATAGTATTAAGAAGGAAACTTTAAGCTCTGACGTATCCTTATCTCTTAAACCGGAGCAATTTTTAGCTGAAAAAGAAATTGAAATTGACTCAGAAAAAATTGTTATATTTATTGTTTAAGATTGCAAAATTACATTTATATAGTAGATTTTTGTTAAAATTAGTGGCTAATTCAAATTGGCCACTTTTTGTCTTCTTGTTAAATTCACTATTTTTTGCTATAATGATTTTGATAATTAATTAATAATTAATAAGTTTTGGCATTTTAAAGCAATTTGCCATTCGATTCAAATTTATGACAGCTCTATGGATAATTTTGGGAGTAATTGTTTTGTTGGTTCTATATATTATTGCAATGTATAATGGTTTGATTCGTTTAAAAAACAGAGTAGATGAATCTTGGAGTGATATCGATGTTCAGCTTAAGAGAAGATATGATTTAATCCCTAACTTGGTCGAAACTGTTAAAGGTTATGCTAGTCACGAAAAGGAAGCTTTAGAGAGAGTTGTTCAGGCTAGATCAAACGCTATGTCTTTGCAAAACAGTGAAAATGTTGAAGAAAAATTAAAAGCTGAAAACACATTATCTTCAACCTTAAAATCAATTTTTGCTTTAAGCGAGAGCTATCCTGATTTAAAAGCTAATCAAAACTTTTTAGAATTACAAAGAGAATTGTCTGATACTGAAAACAAGATACAGGCTTCTAGAAGATTTTATAATGGCAACGTTCGTGATTTCAACACAAAACTAGAAGTTTTTCCAACCAATTTAATTGCTAAACAACTTGGATTTTCTTCTAGAAAGTTTTTTGAAGTTGAGGAGGCAAGTCAAAGAGAAAATGTTCAAGTAAAATTTTAATAAATTTTATATATAAATATGATTAATTTATTTATAAAAGAAGTATCAGCCGCTGGTTTGGGAACTGAATTTGCTCCACAAGCCACTATGACTGGTGGCAGTGACAGCATGACTTTGTTTTGGATAGTAGCTGGCATTTTAGTTGTAGCCGGTATTGCTGGTCTTTTTGCCTACAAAACTTTTTTTGACTAAAATTTTTTATCGAAACATTGTAAAACTATTATGCCTTGTTGGTTTTAGCTTGCAAGGCTTTAATAATTTTTAAGAACATTTATGACATTATATAATCACAGTGACAGCAATAAAAGAAAAACCTGGTTTTTGTTGTCAGCTTTTTTAGTTTTTGTGGTAGCAATTGGTTATCTTTTATCAGTTTTTTTTGAAGAGCCAATAATTCTTTATATTGCTGCTTTTGTTAGTTTTTTTTCAGCTATTTTCAGTTATTGGTTTAGTGATAAGATAGTGCTTTCAATGAGCAATGCTCACGAATTAAAATTTGAAGAAAATAAAGAAATATATCGTTTAGTTGAAAATTTATGCATTACTGTTGGCTTGCCAGTTCCTAAAATATATGTGATTTATGATCCAGCGCCTAATGCTTTTGCCACCGGAAGAAACCCTCAAAATGCTGTTATTGCTCTAACCACTGGTCTAATTGAAAAACTAGAAAGAAGCGAGCTGGAAGGAGTTATCGCTCACGAACTTTCTCATATAAAAAATTATGATATTTTACTAGCGACGCTGACAACAATTTTAGTTGGTACAATTGTAATTTTATCTGACATGCTTAGTCGCTCAGCTTTTTATAGAAATAGAGATAGTGATAACAAGAATTCTAATTTAATTTTTGTTTTACTAGCAATTTTAGTTTCAATTTTAGCTCCACTTTTTGCTTATTTAATGCAATTTGCTATTTCTCGTAAAAGAGAATTTTTAGCCGATGCTGATGGAGCTTTAATAACTAGATATCCAGAAGGCCTAGCCAGTGCTTTGGAGAAAATATCACAAGACCCTAATAAATTAAGAGCTGTCAATAAAGCCACGGCTCATTTGTATATTTCTTCTCCTTTAAAAGAGAAGAAAAAAGGTTTTTTTGCTAAGGCTTTTATGACTCATCCACCAGTTGAAGACAGAATTAATGCCTTAAGAGGAATGAAAATTTAAAATAATAATTTTTTAAAATAAAAAATATGGACACAAAAATAATTGTTACGGTTGGACCAAAATCAGAAGACTATAATGTTTTGAAAGCGATGGTTTTGGCTGGTGCTAATATGGTTCGTTTGAATTTTTCTCATGCTAGTTATGATCAGTATTATCGAGTTCAGGGAGCGGTTGAGAAAATAAAAGAAGAGACCGGAATAGATGTAAAAATTTTATTTGATTTGCAGGGACCAAGAATAAGGGTTGGCAAGTTGGATCACGAGATTTCTATGCTTGAGGGTGAAACTTATTCTTTTATGTTTCAAAAAGGAAACATCGATAACATGGAGGTGCCGATTGATGATGCTGAATTGATACAAGATTTAAAAATTGATGATCCAATTTATTTAGATAGTGGATCAATTGAATTGAGGGTTAAAGAACTAGATTTACTCAATGGAAAATTTTTAGCCAAAGTAGAAAGAGGTGGTTTATTGTTATCGCGCAAAGGCATGAATGTTCCACAAACTGTTTTAAATCGCCCAATTTTAACAGCCAAAGATTTGCTGGATATTGAATTTGCCAAGAAAGTAAAACCAGATTATTTAGCAGTTTCTTTTGTTCAAAACAGTAAAGACATTGATGAATTAAAGAAAATTTTAGGAAATGATAATATAAAAATAGTTCCCAAAATAGAAAGAGCGGTGGCTTTAGATGATATTGATAATATAATCAGAAAATCAGATGCAATTATGATTGCTCGAGGTGATTTAGGCATCGAAATGCCTCTAGAAGATTTACCAATAATACAAAAAAACTTAGTTAGACATTCTCACTGGCACAATAAACCGGCAATAGTGGCTACTCAAATGTTAGCTTCAATGATTGATCATTATCGACCAACTAGGGCCGAGGTAAGTGATGTAGCTAATGCTATTTTTGATGGAGCTGACGCTTTGATGCTTTCTGATGAAACTGCTGCCGGCTCTTTTCCAATTGATGCTGTCAAAATAATGTCAAAAATTATTAATAAAACCAACGAATATTTCAATAATCGTAATTATTTTGACGATTCCGAAGTGATCTATAAAAAATAGACTTTTATCTTTTTATAATACAAACTACTTTTTTGATGGTTTGTATTTTTTTTGTCTTTATGCTACACTATAAAGACAAAAAAGAGGTTAAATCTCTATATTTTTGTTTAATTGTTTGTATTTTTTGTAATAAATAAAGAAAATGAGTTTAAATATAATTGAAAATTTTAAAGACAAAAAATTAAAGGAAAGAATTAAAAATAAAGATCAACAAGCATTTGAAGAGCTTTATGATAAAAATGCCGATGATATTTATCGTTTTATATTTTTCAAAACAGGGAAAAAGGAAGATGCTAACGATTTGTCTTCTCTAGCCTTCTTAAAAACTTGGGAACATATTCAAAAAAACACCTTATCTAACAGGGAAACTTTAAGAGCTTTGCTTTATAAAATAACCAGAAATGTAATTATTGATCACTATAGAAGCAATCGACAAGAAAGCATCTCTCTTGATGTTGAAGAAAATAAAATAGATGTAGCCGATGAAAATATAGATATTGAGTCAGAAATTTCTACCCAAATTGATTATGAAATACTGTCTAAAAAAATGATGGAAATTAAAAATGAATATCGCGAAATAGTTATTATGAGATATGTTAACGAATTAAGTTTAGATGAGATTGCTGAAATTACTGGAAAGAAAAAAATGAATGTTAGGGTTTTATTGCATCGAGCAATTAAAGCTTTAAAGGATGTAGTCGGAGAAAGAGACTAGTTTATTAACATTTTTTTCTTGTATATTTTTTGTATTTATGATACCATTTTATAGTAATAATATTGTTCTTTTATTAATTTAAATAATTTAAAAACACTTATTATAACTTGTTTAATTTTAACGATTTATATTAAGTGAAATTTTAAGAAAATTATGAACACAAAGAGAAAAGGTTTTACCTTGATCGAGTTGTTGGTGGTTATTGCCATCATTGGTATCTTGGCAACTTTAGCTGTTGTTGCTTTACAACAAGCTAGAAAGAATGCTAGAGATGCTAAAAGAATTGCTGACGTACGCCAAATGCAAACAGCTTTGGAATTGTACTTCAATGACAATCAATACTATCCAGATGCAGTAACAGCTGGCGACACAATCGCTTCAAATGGTGTTACTTACATGAACATCGTTCCAACTGCTCCAACTCCAGCTGATGGTATCTGTACTTCAGCTTCTAACACTTACACTTACATCCCACAAGGTGTAACTGCTGGTGCTGGTTATGCTTCTTACAGAATTGATTTCTGTTTGGGTGATCAAACTGGTGGTCTAAAAGCTGGTTATAAACAAGCAACTCCTGGCGGAATTGTTCACGTTGACTAGTTTTTGTCTCCATGAAAGAGAGAGGATTAATCCTCTCTCTTTTTGTTTTTAGGGGATATTAAAAATAAACTTTTTTGTTTTCTGGAAATATTAAAAAACAAAATAAACACTTTAAGTCCACAAATTTGTGGACTTAAGTAATTATTAATCAATGTTATCAATAATAAAATGATTTTTAACTGTAACTTTTTTCAGTTTATTACGTATACTATGTTGCAAGGTAAAAACCTTATTATTTTATGACTGATAAAGAATTATTAAAACAACTTAATTCTCTGAAATCAATCAGAATGGAAGCAGGAGTCAAAGAGTCAAACAAATCTATCTTGATGACTCAGATTTCTAATACTATTTCCAATAATTCAGAAACTAAGAATTTCAATAGTTTTTTATTTTATGTTAGAAATATTTTATCAATGAGTTCTAGGCCGGCTATGGTTTTATCCGGTGTTTTTTTATTTGTAGTGACTTCTTTGTTTTTGGGAAGTGATTTCTATAAAAATTCTAAACCAACCGATTCTTTATATATCGCTCGTGTAATTAGTGAGAGAGCTAGATTGAATACAACCTTTGATCAAAATGAAAGAGAAAAATTAGCTTTAGAATTTGCTAGCAATCATGCTCGTGATATCGCCACCTTATTAATGGATCCAGAATTTAATACTGAACAAAACAAAGATGAAGTAGAAAGATTGTCGGCTAGCTTTAAAGATGAAATAAACAAGGTTAAAACTAAAGTGGCTGATTTACAAACCAGCGAAACTGAAAACAGTGAAGATCAATTAGTTTTTAGTGCTAGCGAATTAAAGGAAGAAAACGGAATTGATATTTATATTGATGGTAATAATTTTTCAGAAAACTTAGATGAAGCTACAAGCACCACATCTGAGTCTGATATTGAGGCTTCTGCCAGTACTACCCCAGAGATAGAAAATCTAGGAGATCAAATTGAAGAATTAAGTGAAAAAATAGATTTAGAAAGTAACCAAGAAATTAAAAAAAACAAACAAGTTTTAATAGAAGAAATTGAGAGTTTATTTGATGAGGGTAAATATGGAGAGGTTGTTTTAAAACTTCAAGAGATAAAATAAAGATAGTAGCGATTGAAGGTTATGCATTTTTTTGTGTTGCCTTCAATCTCTATTATTAGAGATTCGCCGTGGCCAGCAAGGTCGATTCCCGAGGGGGAAGGTGCGGATGTTAAAAACCAAATATTTCTTTAAAGATTAAAGAATTTAAAGTTTAGAAAGGCTTAAAATTTTTCACAAATAAATCGGTTAAGCTTTTCTCCGCACGCTTATAAAAATAAGCGTCGGAGTTGTGAAAAATTATCCTGCTGTTTCATGCTTATGGCAAATTAATTTTTCCCTACACTTCACTTGTTTATATAAGTGTGCGGGGGAGCGGGATCCTGACTGATTTATTCTAAACTAATTGAAAGCTGACAAAACGATTTATTCTCAATCTTTATAAGAAATCTAAATTTTATCTTTAAATGTTGTACCCCTTTATGTGCAATTTAAAGATATATCTTATAAAATCGTTATGAAAAGATTACGCAAAATTTTTGCATCTTTAGTAATGGTAACAACAGTATTAACAACAGTTGGTGCATTTGCTCCATCAGTTAATGCTGCTGCTCAAGCTGGTGACTTAATCAAAAAAGATGGTCTTTCAGCTGTTTATTACCTAGGTGAAGATGGCAAAAGATATGTATTTCCAAACGAAGCTACTTACAAATCATGGTACAGTGACTTCTCAGGTGTTGTTACTGTTTCCGCTGATGAATTAGCTAGCTACCCATTGGGAGCTAACGTAGTTATTCGTCCTGGAACAAAATTAGTAAAAATTACAACTGACCCAAAAGTATACGCTGTTGAACCAAATGGTTCATTAAGATGGGTACAAACAGAAGCTGACGCTATTGCTCTATACGGTGCTAATTGGGCACAACGTGTAGTTGACGTAGCTGATTCTTTCTTCACCAACTATACTATCGGACAACCTTTGTCTTCTAACGAAGTACCAGTAGGTTCTTTGGTAAAAAAGTCTGGTGAAAATAGCATTTATTACTACGATGGTACTAACTATCGTTTAATCGAGGATGAAGTTGCTTTCTTAGCTAACAGATTCCAAAATGCTAACGTTTTGACTTTAAGCTCTTTCACTGCTGGTGGTACAACTATCACAGGTGCTGAAGCTGCTATCGTTAAGACTTCACAATCTGGACAATCTACAGGTTGGAAACCAGGTCAAGGAACAGGTGTTACAGTTGCTTTAAACTCAATGACTCCTGCTTCTCAATCAGTTCCATCAACTGTAGGAAGAATTCCTTTTACAAAAGTTAACTTCACAGCTTCTACTGATGGTGCTACTCATCTAGAGTCAATTACTGTTAAAAGAACTGGATTAACTACCTACGGAACAACTTTTAAAGTTTGGGCTGAAAAAGATGGAGTAACAATTACTTCAAAAAGAACATTAACATCTAACGATGATGCTGTTTTAACTTTCGCACCTGCTTTAACTATTGCAGCTGGTCAAACAGTTACTTTAGAAATCTTAGCCGAGGTTGAAGGTGTTTCTGGAAATGGTGCTTTGGGAATTGTTTCTGCTTCTGCTGTTTCAGCAAGTGGTGCTACAGTTTCTGGTTCATTCCCAGTCGTTGGTAATTTAATGAGTTTCACAACTTATGACGTTACTGGATTAAAATTAACAACCCCTTCTTCAGTTTCTAGTCTTACTTTAAAGGTTGGAGATGAAGATGTAGAGTTGGCTAAATTTAATCTTGCATTAACAGGAACAACAACTCGTGATGTTGTCTTCAAAACTTTAACATTGAGAAATAACGGTGTTGAAGATTTAGCAAGTACAGTCATGAATATGCACCTAGAAAATGCTGGAGAAAAAGTTTCTGAAAATGCTACTTTTAATGGTCGTTACGCTACTTTTGTATTAAAAGGTAATGGAATGGATCTTTTAAGAGATGAAAATAACTATGATTTCATTGTAAAAGGTGATATCATCGGAAAAGACAATAGTGGAAACAACAGCATTACACTAAGACTAAATAAAAAGGATGAGCTTTATGCTTACGAAAAAGCTACAGGCTTTGGTATTACTTATGATTATAATGATGGTGTTGATTTTGATACTATCAAAATTGAGTCTGGTTCAGTTGATATTTCTAAAAAATCAACCTCACCAGCAGCTCAAGATGTAATTAAAGGTGCTAAAGACGTTGTAGTTTTATTAGCCAATGTAAAAGCTGATGAAGTTATTAATGCTGACTCTCTAAGAGTTAACTATGAAGGTGATGAAAATTCATTTCAAAATGCAAAAGTTTATTTGAATAATTCATTATTAGGTTCATTTGACTTAAAAGCATCTACAACTCCTGGTGGTCAATTTGAATTGATTGATTCATCTTTAACACTTAACAAGGGTAATAACGAGGTTAAAGTAACTGTTGATGTTAAAACAAATGCTATTATTGGCAGACAATTTAAAGCTTCTTTAAATGACACTAACCTATTAACTGCTGGTGTTCCAGAATACGCAAGTAATGGCCTTGCCGTTACTGATATTAACGGAACAGCTTCAGGTGAATACGTTACAGTTTCTGGAGGAGGCATGACCTTTGTTAGAAATGATGGTTATACTGATGGTAGAAAAATTGTTCAAGGAACAACTGATGTTTCTTTGGGTAAATTTAATATCAAAGCCACAGATGATGCTATAAAGTTAACAAGCATTTCATTAGGTGGAAATATTTCAACAGGAACTGCTACAACATCTCCTTCTCATATTTATGATATGAAGTTGTTTATTGATGGTGTTCAAGTTGGATCAACTAGAAACTTTACTTCTGCTGGAGCTACTTTTTCTTCATTAAATTATTCTATTGCAAAAAATGCAATAAAATCTATTGAATTAAAAGGATCTCTTACTAGCGAAGCTGCTGGTGTTGCTGGAACAGAATTCAAAACAAAAATGACAGTTAATGCTCAGGACTCTTTAGGTAAAACTATTGATGCCAAGTTTGATGATACTGTTAACTTCGCTGTTACAGCTGGTGGAACATTAACAATTGCTAAAGGTGCTAGCACTCCTTACTCAAACATTTTAATTGCTAAGGCTGGAGTTGAACAAGAAATTGCTCAATTTAGACTAACTGCAGTTGATGATAGTGCTAATATCACAGAATTAAAGCTTGTTAATGTTAATCCAACAGCTACAACAACTGTTGTTACAACAACTGATTCTAGAATTTCTCACTATAGCTTGTATAAGGGTACTACATTATTGGATACTACTAATCCAATTTTAGGTGTGGCTACATTTTCTATTACTGGAAACAAGTTAATTGTTCCAGCAAATGGAAGCGAAACTATTACTTTAAAGGCTGTCTTTAACCCAATTGAAGTTAAGACTGATACTGGTAAAGAACTAGCATTAATTGTAAAGAATGAGTCTATAGTAGCTAAATCATCTAATGGATCTGAATTAGCTCAAGCAAACATTTCTGGTGAAAACTTGGCTTTATCAAATCACATGGTTGTTAGAAAAACAAAACCAACCTTCTCTAAGGTTAATGGTATTGTTGGAAGTGCTTCATCTGCTCAAGAAGTAGCTAGATTCAAAGTTGCTGCTGATGCTAATGAAGATTTGAGATTAACTGCTATTGCCTTCACTGTTTCTAATACTGGAGGTGCAGTAGACTCATATTCTTTGTATGAAGTTGGAAATCCAAAGGCTTTAGCAACCGCTACTGATGGAAACTTCTCTGGATTTGAACTTGTAGTAAACAAGGGAACAGACAAGACATTAAGAGTAACAGCTAACACTATTCTAGTTGGAGCTGACAAAACTTTTGGTCTATCATTAAGCAACGTAGCTGAAACAAACAAAATTGCTTGGGGTGAATACTTCGTAACTGGCTATGAAGACCACAATAGCACTTACGTAGAAGAATTACCTCTAGATTTTGGTTCAATGAAGTACTAGTTCTCTAGTATATCCAAAGTTTTTCTCAATTTTCCTTTAATATAAATTGTAAAACAAAAGAACGGCCCCGTAAGGGGTCGTTCTTTTTATTTTATGCTTAAGTTTATTTTAGGTGCTTTGTGCTAATGTTTTTATTAATAAAAATTAATAGAAACATTATGGATAAAAATGGAGAAATAATTATTTTTAATAATGAAAAAATTCGTAGAGTTTGGTTAGAAGAAAAAGAATTATGGTATTTCTCAGTTATTGATATAATAGCTGTTCTTACTGGTAGTTCTATTCCAAAAAGATATTGGAGCGATCTTAAGAGTCGTTTAAAAGATGAGGGCAGTGAAGTGTACGATAAAATCGTACCTTTGAAAATTATTGCTCCTGATGGAAAAAATAGGGAAAGTGACTGTGCTAATACTGAGTCTTTACTAAGATTAATTCAATCGATTCCATCCCCCAAGGTCGAGCCTTTTAAATTATGGTTAGCTCGTGTCGGCTATGAAAGAATTGAAGAAATTAGTGATCCAGAGTTATCTATAAATCGTGGGCTGTCAACTTATTTAAAAAAGGGTTATAGCAAAGATTGGATTAATCAGAGGTTGAAGAGTATTGAAATTAGAAAAGCATTGACTGATGAATGGCAAAATAGGGGCATAAAAAACAAAAAAGATTTTGCTATTTTAACTAATGAAATAGTGAGAGCTTGGTCAAAGTTATCAGTCAAAGAATATAAAAAATTTAAAAATTTAAAGAAAGAAAATTTGCGTGATAATATGACTAATTTAGAGTTAGTGTTAAATATGTTAGCTGAAACTGCTACAACTGAAATTTCTAAAGTTAAAGAACCAAATGATTTTAAAAAAAATAAAAAAATAGCGAATGAAGGTGGTAAAATAGCTGGTGATGCTAGGCAAAAAATTGAAGAAAAAATAAATAAAAAAGTTATTAGTCCTTATAGGTTTAATAGTTTAGATGACAAAAAGTAAAAACAAGATATATAGAAGAATTAAAATCACGCTAATCATAAAAATCATTAATAATCATAGCTAAAATTGTAAACAAAAGAGTGGTCTCATAATTGGCCATTTTTTATTCCTTGACTTTATTGTCTAATTATTATAGTGTTTTTATATACTCAGTAAATTAAAATTTTAAACCCTAAAACTATTTATCATGGCAAAAAAAAGTAGAAAATTACCTTATCAGGTAAAAGAAGAAACCTTCAAGGGCTGGAGAGTGATTATTAATAACAGGGAAATCATCCTTATTGGTAAAAAAGAGAAAAGAAAACTCTGGGATGTAAATCTCAAGAAGTTCGTTTGCAGTTGGGATTCTTTTTTCGATTCTCCAATTTGCGAAAAAAGAGCAATAACTAAACCAGCTGAATTGGTTTTAAAACCAGTCGAATCAATGGAACCTGAACCGGTTGAAACTTAAAATATTTTTTAAAAACAAAAAGCGGAGATATAATCTCCGCTGTTTTTTTGTGACCTCTACGGGAATCGAACCCGTGTTACCAGGTTGAGAACCTGATGTCCTAACCGTTAGACGAAGAGGCCTTTATTTTAGTATTTTTCCTAAAACCCAAGAATTTCCCTTTAAAAAATCTTCCGAGCTGCTTGCTTTTTTGCCCTCTAATTGCAATTGGTCTATTACTAATATTTTATTTTGACAACTCACTCCTATTTTTTGACCAATCTTAACAAGTTGTCCATTTTCTAAATTTTCTTTTTTATCAACAATTTCGCTGGCTTTTAGTATTTTAAATAATATTTCTTTTTTTGGCAAGACTTCTTTTTCAATAAAAGCAAAAGTTCCTGGCCAAGGAAAATAAGCTCTTATTTTTCTTTCAATTATTTCAGCTAGCTCATTAAAATTAAGACGACCATCTTCTTTTTTAATCATTTTAACGTAAGTAGCCAAAGAGTCGTCCTGTTTTTCTATTTCAATTTTTTCTTCAATAAAATCTATAATAGTTTGAGCTAAATTTTCTTGGCTTATTTTTTTTATCTTTTCCATTAAACTTTTGCTGGTTTCTTCTTTTTCTAAATCAAGGCTTATTTTTTTGATTATATCGCCGGTATCCATGTTTTCATCCATTTTCATTATAGTTATACCCCCCTGAGGGTCTCCATTTAGTATTGTGGCTTGAATACAGGCCGATCCTCTATATTTGGGCAGTAGTGAGCCGTGGACGTTAATACAGCCGTATTTTGGGCTTTCTAGGATGTTTTTGGGTATTATTTTGCCATAAGCGATTACAACTATTAAATCAGGTTTTATTTCTTCTATAATTTCAGTCGCTTCTTTTATTTTTAAAGGTTGGATGACCTTAATATTATTTTTTTCAGCCAAAATCTTTACTGGTGTTTTATTAATTTGTAAATTTCTTCCTACTGCTTTATCGGCCTGGGTAATGCTTAATACAATATCAAAACGACCGTCGTCGATTAAAGATTGTAGACCGACGGCGGCCAATTCTGGGGTGCCCATGAAAATTGTTTTTATTTTTTTATCCATTCTTTTGTTTTTCTACTCTGTCAATAAATAGTATTCCATCTAGATGATCTATTTCGTGTTGAATGGCCCGTGATAACAGATTTTCGGCTTCTATTTTTTTCTTGTTTCCGTTTTGATCAAGATACAAGCAGGAAACTTTTTTATGTCGAGCAACTTTTTCATAATAAATTTCTCCCTTTTCGTTCTCAACCGATAAACATCCCTCTAATTCAGTTTTTTTGGCCCAAGATTTTTTAGTTATTTGAGGATTAATCATTATTATATTTTTTCCTTCATAATTTAAAACTATTAATCTAATATTTTTTCCAATTTGTGGGGCGGCCAATCCGGCACCATCTTTTTCCATCATGGTTTTTTCCATGTCTTTCATCAATTCAATAAATTCTGGTTTAGTTATTTCGCTAGCATCAATTTCTTTAGAAACCTTTCTCAGTATTTCATTGGGGTGCTTAACTATTTTTAATATTTTAGCCATATTTTATTTTTTATTATCATTTTTTTTGCCGAGTATTTTGAAAAAATATTTCCATCTCTCTCCTCCTTGGCATAATTCTCTGGTATCTATCAGGGCCTGTTTAATAACGGCCTCGCTGTTTTCTTTGCAAACTTTGAAGGTAGCAGCTCTTTTAAAGCCCGGTATCGATAGTTCTTTAATTACATTTAAAGCTAGATCTTGCCACTGATAAGCCGGTGGTTTTTTAGTGCTTCTATTTTGTAATATATTTTTAATATCGTCCATATGTTTATTTTAAATTCATGTCCATACTCAAATAACCAATTCCTAAATCTTTTTGATAAACCAAGGTTTCTGGTTCATAATTTCTATGATTTATAGCTCCCAGCAATATTGATATTGGTCTAAGTCCACACTCTTTTGATTCTTTAATTGTTTTTTCGTTGATATTAAAAAAACCATCAATTCCGCCTCGTCCTTTCTTAATTAATTCTATAATTTTATTATCGAAGGCTTCAGCTTTTTGATAAAAACCGCCAGGAGAGCGATGATTTAGGCAATGCGAAAGTTCGGCTGAAGCAATTAAAATAATTCTTTTATTTTCGTCGTCTAAATATTTTCCTATTTTTTTACCAAAATTAAAATGATGTTCGTTATTTTTTTCCAGACTCGAATTTACAACCAATATTTTCCCCTTAAAAGATGATATTTTTTGATTTTCTTCACTAAGCAAAAGATATAAAGGAATGGCTGCTCCGTAATCAATTTTTAAATCAGCATATAAGTCTGTTTTAATTTCATCTTCGGTAATTTCTTTAAGTTTATAAGCTAGCGACATATCTCCGGAAAAACTAAGACGACTAAAATAATCTCCGAAATATTCAAAATTTAAATCATATTGAAAATGACTATTGATTTCTATTTCGTCATTTTTATTTTTTCCGTGAGGCGAAAAAACAATTATGGTATCAATTTTTTCTTCTTTTATTTTATTTTTGATATCCAAAAGAGCTTCAGTTGTTTTATTTAAAATACTGGAGTTTTTTTTCCCAATGTTTGGAATAAGTATGGGAGAGTGAGGAATGATGTAAGAAGCAACTATCATCTTTTTTTCTTTAATCTTTTTTCTCGTTAATTGGTTCACCGTCGTTATAGAGATTTACTACTTTTTCGGGGACGATTATAATGCTTTTCCATTGATAGCCTAAACTTTCAAATATTTCACCCGAAGAGAAAGCTCTTTTTTTGCCGTTTTCAATTAAATAAACGGCCGGTGAATTTTCAGCTTTTATTATTTCTCCATCTCCAAAAAGATAAGGAGAAACGGTTTGGTATAAATTTAATTCACTTTCGTCAACCGGTATAATTTGTCTTCCTTTAAATTTTGTTTGTAGGAAAACTTTATCTACTAGAGGAGCTTTAGTTTCTTCCTCTACCCAATATATGCCACCGGTTTTTTTGTTTTGAAGTAGGGCACCCATTGGATAAGCCGATAGAATATTTATTTCTTTTCCGTCTTTATAGGAGTTTATGTCTTGCCAGGAGGCGCTAACAATTTCTTCAATATTATATCCGATTTTACGAAAGGCCTCAGTGCTGGAAAATAGTCTTTTTTTGTCGTCAACTAATAAATATAACCTTCCATCGGGCGACATTATTACGGAGTAGTTGGGAAATCTAATTGGGGCACCTTCTTCATAAGCACTCAATTCCGATGATCCAACTACAACCGCTCTATCAGGATTGTATCTGGAAGCTAAAACACTAACGCTGCTAAATTTTCTTTTTTGGCCAGATTGAACCAACCAATAGTCTTTTTCTGTTTTTAAAATCGTTCCATCTGGATATCCTTGAGACGGGAAGTATCTATTCCATATTTTCCAGAAATTGTAATTACCATTATATACATGGGGAGTATAAATATATAAAGCTGCTGTTGCTTTGTTTTCGATTAAAACTTCTATTTCATCGTTGCTAATAGTTCCATATTGATTTTTAAAAGTATAAGTTTCGTCTGTTTTAAACCAAGTTTTTCCTGGGTTAGGGTTAACCATATACCATCTAAATTGCAAAGCAGCACTGTTAACTTGCTTCCCAAAACCTTTAAAATATGGGTTACAAGCCATACTGTCTGGACAACCATATCCTGTTGCCCAGTCAAGTTGACTTTGCTTTGGCGTGGATTCTTCTATTAAGCTTTGTTCTTTTTGAAGTAATACTAGTAAAAATTTAGGACTAACCGTTCCTATTTTTTTACATTTTTGGCTTCTTTCCTCTTCTGTGGGCGAATCACTCAAAGTAACGCCATCACAGTCATAGTTGTTGACAGCCGCATTATATATTATTTCTGAAGCCTTTTTTTCCTTGCCATAAGTATCTAAAACCTTTAGATTGGCTAAATAACTATTTTTTTCTTCTAAAAAGTTTTGTATCTCTTCTAAACTCATCGAATTGAAGTCTAACAATTGATAATCCTCAATTATCCTTCCCGGATTAAATTCTATTTGAGCTGAACTTACTTTTGGCAAAAATATCAACAAAAACAAAGACAGAATAACTATTTTTCTCATTTTTTTGTATATTAATTTATTATCATTTTATATTAAATATGCTTGATTATTATAGTATATTTTTCTTTTTTAGTAAATAAAAAACCCCAAAATCAAATTTTGGGGCATGTTTTATTATTGAAGATAGATTTTAGCTCTTTCTCCGATAGTTTTTTTCCATTTTCTGGCTTCAATCGTTTGATATTCTTGAGGAATATATTTCATTAGTATGTCCATGGCATTTTCAAAGTCTCTTAGAGCATATCTTTTGTCCAAACCTCTTTCATATATTTCGATTAGCATTATAATTCCTTTTTGGACGGCTATTAAGCTTTTGTCGTCGCCATATGATCCACCAGAATAATAGTTATTATTTCTTTTGTATAAGTTTAAAAAACGAATAGTTAATTCTCGAGAAACAATCAAATCATCAAATTCTGTACCAGTATTTTGTAGTTCATACAAAAACACATAATCAATGGGAGAAATTTTTTCTTTTTTAAGTGTATATTCGGTATAGACAAAAACAACTTCTCGATAATAACTTAAAAATAATTCTCTTTTTTTCTTTGATGATTGAACTTTGCTTCCTTTCTCAGCAATCAAACATTTCATTACTTCAAGATTGTTTTGTACTTCTTTAAATTTTTTGTTTTCAACCAATCGAAGCGTCTTTGCTCGTAAGCTATCAGTTACTTTTATTATCAAAATTTCTTCAGCCTTCTTTCTTAAGTCTCTTGAACTGATATCAACTAGAACAGAATCAACATTTTTTAAACACTCACTATTTAAATAGTCTTGAGCGTTAACAATATTTTGTCCTTGAGAAGCTTCAAATATAAAGCTTAAAAGTAAAATTAGAAAAAAATTTCTTTTCATTTTTTAAGGTTTTTTTGTTTGAATTAATTTAACTATTTACCAAAGTCACTTAAAATGAACTTGGCAAATAGTTAAATTAAATATTTTTAAAGAACCGAATTAACTGATATATTATATCATATTTTTCTACAAAAGTCAATGTTTAGTTGTTTATATTTCATGCACTTTGATTATATTAAAGTGTTGTACTTACTTATTGAGCTGAGGGGATGTATTTATTCCAGGTGGGCTTCTTTTAAGTTCTTTTTTATTTTTTCTAATAAAAGAGTGTTCCTCTTAAATTCCGGATCGTTTTTTGTTAAAATTTCAAGTTCTTCTCTGGCTTTTTTTATTGTTTCATAGTCAAAAATAGAAGCAAATTTAAAATTCATAAAGCCCGATTGAATTTTGCCATAAATATCACCACCTCCTCTGTTTTTTAAATCAATTTTAGCCAAATCAAGGCCATTTTGGTATTTTTTTAAAGCTTCTAGTCTTTTTATACCTACATTGTTTTTATCTTTACTAAAAAACAAAGTATCATTTTTATTGTCGCTAATGCTTAAGAAACAATAACTTTGATGTTCGCCCCTGCCAACCCTTCCTCTGAATTGATGAAGTTGAGCTAATCCAAACCTTTCAGCTCCTTCGATTAACATAATAGTGGCGTTGGGCACATCAATTCCAACCTCAATTACTGAAGTAGATATTATTATTTTTATTTTATTGTTTAAAAAATCAGTCATTATTTTTTCTTTTTCAATAGCCTTCATTTTGCCATGAAGCATAGCTACCTCAATTTCTGGAAAAATATTTTTCTTTATTTTTTGATATTCTTCTTTGACGGATTTAGATTCGCTATTTTCCGATTCTTCTATTAGGGGACAGATTATAAAAGCCTGGCGACCCTTCAGAATTTCTTTTTCTATAAATTTATACATGGCCATTTTTTTTTCCGGCCCAACAATATCTGTTTTAATATCTAATCTGTTTTTAGGTTTAGTTTTGATACTAGACAATTTTAGGCCGTTAAACAAAACCAAACTAAGCGATCGGGGAATGGGGGTGGCGGTCATTGATAAAAAATGAGGAGTTGTTATATTTCTTTTATCATCAATATTTTTATTTAAAATTTCTTGTCTTTGATTGACGCCAAAACGATGCTGTTCGTCAACTATTGTTAGGCTTAAGTTTTTAAATTTAATATTTTCACCAATTAGTGAGTGAGTGCCAATTACCAAATCAGCTTCTTGGCAAATTATTTGAGAAATTTCTTTTTTATTTTTAGAATTTATTTCAAAGTTAGCTTCCTTCTTTTGAGATGTAAGCAGGGCTATTTTAAAATTATATTTTTCTAATAATTTTAGAGAAGTATTGTAATGTTGATTGGCTAAAATCTCGGTTGGAGCCATAAAAATAGCCTGTTTGTTGTTTAATAAGCAGTTTAAAACGACAATTAAAGCTACTATTGTTTTTCCACTACCAACATCTCCTTGAAGCAAGCGAGACATTGTTTGATCTGAGTTTGTTTCTTGAAGTATTTCCCAGGCAGATTTTTTTTGATCATCAGTTAATTCAAAAGGTAGGTTTGATATAAATTCTTTTATTTTTTCTATTTTAATTTCTAGTTTGTTGGCTTTTTTTGTTTCTAAATCTTTTTGTAAAAAATATGATTTGAGTTGGAATAAAAACAATTCTAAAAATTTAAAATAATTTATGGCAGTTTCTATGTCTTGATCTTTTTGAGGAAAATGAATTTTTTGCAAGGATTCATTTATATTTATTAGATTTTGTCTTTTTAGAGTTTCTTTCGGCAAATACTCTGTTATTTTGGAAAAATTATGGGATATTTTTTTTATGAAAAAGCGTAATTGTTTTTGAGTTAATCCATAAGTTAGATTGTAGATTGGTACTATTCCTTGAGTGTGAATTGGTTCTTCGTTTTTGTTAATTTTTTCATAAATAGGAGAGCTCATTATTAGTCGACCATTACTAGCAACTATTTTTCCGGCTAAAGATATTTGATCTCCGTTTTTTAGATTTTTACTTAGAAATGGTTGATTAAACCAAATCACTTCTAAGCTTCCGTGTTCATCGGAAACAATAGCTTCGGTAATTGTCATTCTTTTGCGCAGGCTTCTTTTGTTACGAATTAAATCAATTTTAACTTTTATGTTGATTGGAATGTTTACTTTTATTTTATTTAAATTTTCACAAATCTCATATTTTTCATAACGATAGGGAAAATAAAATATAAGGTCATTAATAGTTTTAATGCCTATTTTTTCTAACTTTTTTTCTATTTTATCACCTATTTTAGGAAGAGATTTGATTGTTTGGTTTAGATCAATCATATATAAATATTAACAGATTTTAATTAAAAAATAAAAACCACTCTATTGAGTGGTTTAAGGTATTATTTTTTTTCTCTGATTTTTTCAGCTTCTTTTAAAAAGTCGTTAATAATGTCGATTTCTCCTCGGAAGACATTTTCTAAGAAATTTCTCTTAGTATTTCTTATTAATTTTTCTTTTATATTTTTATTTTCCTCCATGGCAACTTCGTGTCTTTCGATGCTTCTTTTTAAAAGTTCTTTGGCTAATACTTCTTTAGTAAGAGCTTCTTTTTCTATAGAATCAATGATTTTTTGATTATCTTCTTTTTTTTCTAATATTTTTTTAAAAGATATTCCAGCATTTTTTATGTCTTCTTCGGATCCATCACTAAAGATAGACAAATAATCTTCGACTTGTTTATTTTCTATTTTCATTTTTCATTTTTTTGTTAATGTTCTTTTTGAATTCTTTATTCTAATGTGTGTCCCCGCTAGGAATCGAACCTAGATTACAAGATCCGCAATCTTGTGTTCTATCCGTTGAACTACAGGGACTTAATTATCTTCTCAAAGATGATATGGGAAATTTCCTCAATAGTCAAATTAGCATTAATCATTTCCCAATTATATTTTTTACCCAAGTCTAAATGTATTTTTCTAACTTTTTGTGAAAACTCATCATTCTGTTCGTGTTTGTGATTTTTTTCAACTGCCTCTTTAAATCTTTCTCCATCAAAAAGTAGAGCAATGTCTTCTTTTAATAAATGACTATTTATATTTTCTAAAAATTCTTGTTCTACCCCTGCGCCCATTCCCCAGGCAATTCCAGTTCCAGTATAATCTTCGGCAATAATATTTATGCCAGAATTTAATTTTTCCTCTAAAGTTTTTTGATATTGAGTTCTGTTAAGACAATAAATTATCTGAGCTTCGCGAGCGCTTAAATTATATGGGTTTCCGTTTCTTAAATAATCATTTAAAACTGGTCCGGATGGTGCTAAGTCATATATCGGATATTTTAGATATTCGGCTTCTATGTTTTTTTCTTTTAATCTTTCAATCAAAATTTTAGCTTGAGTGCTCTTGCCTAAGTTATTGGTTCCGTAAAAAACTATTAACTTACCTTTTTTGATTGACATATCTTTTATCGATTATCACCACTCCCACCAATCTTATCTCTTTCTAAGCGTGAAAGCAGTTTTTCTAAATTAGTATTAGCTACGTCTTCTAGCTCTAATCCAAATTCAGTTGATAGTTGCGATATATACCACAAAACATCACCCAACTCCTTTTTAATTTCTTCTTTTTTTTCTGAGCTTACTATACCGTTATCATCTCTGATTATTTTTTTTATTTTTTCAGCCACCTCTCCTGATTCACCTACCAAACCTAAAACGGGGTAAATATAATTATTGCCTTTATTTGGGTATTTGGCTGTTTTTTGAGATTCTTCTTGATATTTTTTGAAATCCATTTTGTTTATTTTCTAATTTCAGCAACTATTTTGTCAATTTGACTATGTAATTCATCCCAGGTACCATTATTAATAATATTAAAATCAGCATGGCTCATAACCTCTGGAATTTGCTCTTCTGTTTCAGCCATTTCTTCTTTCTCAAATTCTTCCATGGTCTTTTTATCATCGCCAGGATTTTCGTTTCTATTAATCACTCTTTGCAATCTAATGTCTTTGTCGGCAAAAATACTAATCAATCTGAATTCTGGCAATTCTTTTAAATATTTTATATCAGCCATTCTTCTAATTCCATCAATAACAATAAACTGACTTTGGTCGTCTCTAGCGTCTTGAGCAATTGCTTTGGCTAAAATGTCTTCGCCAAAATTTTGTCTTATTAAAGTTGAGAATTTTTGCAGATTTTCTCTGCTGGTTTCAATACTTAGCCTACCCATAGCATCTCTAAGAATTGTTGAAAAACGATAATCACTAGCATTGTTAGTGTTAATTAAATACTTCTTAACTACGCCCTTACCACAGGCAATTTGACCAACTAGGCCAATGACAATTTTTTGCATAAATAATTTCTAATAGACAACTTTATATCTAACTAGGTAGGAATTATCATTTATTTTTTTTAATTCCAAAAGCTCTAAGTTAATATCAAAATCATCGTTAAATAATGATAAGCCAGAACCAAAAATCTTCGGTTCAACAGTTAGTATTATTTCATTTATTAATTTTTTTTGCAAGAAGAGAGTGTTTAATCCTGTTCCGCCACCAAGTAAAGCTTTTTTAAAGCCCATTTTTTCTAATTCTTCTAACACTTTTTCTGGTTCTCCCTTTACCCATTTCACCCCATCTATGTTTTCTTCTGTGTTTTCCGAGAAAACAACGTTTAATCTGTTTTTGAGTGGTTTAGGAAAAGTTTTAAAAGTGTTGTAGCCCATCATAATCATTCCAAAATCTTTTGAAGTTTGGATAAAAACTTGTTTATCTTCTTTGCTGGTCCAGTTGGCAAAATGATCTTTATTTTTAGCTATTTTGCCATCAAGGCTTGAGGCCATGATCAATGTTACTGGTATCATATTAAATAGCTATTGGAGCTTTAATTCCTGGATGTGGATCATATCCCTCCAAAGTAAAATCTTCATATTCAAAAGAGAAAATATCTTTTTTGTCTGGATTGATTATCATTTTCGGCAATTCTTTTGGTTCTCGTGATAATTGTTCTTTTACTTGTTCAAAATGATTTTTGTAGATGTGTAAATCTCCAAAAGTATGAACAAATTCTCCTGGTTTTAAACCACAAACCTGAGCCATCATCATGGTAAGCAGAGCGTAAGAAGCAATGTTAAATGGAACACCTAAAAAAATATCAGCACTTCTTTGGTATAGTTGGCAAGATAATTTTCCTTGAGATACATAAAATTGAAAAACAGTGTGACATGGAGGTGGGGCTGTTTTTTTACCGGAAATTAATTGTTTTAAATCGGCTACATTCCAGCCACTAACAATAATTCGACGAGACTCCGGGCTATTTTTTATCATATCAACCGCTTCGGCAATTTGATTTATTTTTTCGCCGTTTTTGCCTTCCCAAGCTGTCCATTGTTTTCCGTAAATTGGACCCAAGTCGCCATTTTCATTAGCCCACTCATCCCAAATGGTTACTCCGTGATCGTTTAAATATTTAATGTTGGTGTCACCTTTTAAAAACCACAATAATTCGTAAATAATTGATTTTAAATGAACTTTTTTAGTTGTCATTAGCGGAAAGCCTTTTGACAAATCAAATCTCACTTGTCTGCCAAAAACACCTCTAGTGCCTACACCAGTTCTATCGTCTCTATCAACTCCATTTTCCATTACCTCTCTTAGCAAATCTAGATATTGTTTCATATTTTTGTGTTAATTATTATATTTAAATCTTAACAAAATAAAACCCTTAAATCAAGCTAAATAAAATGACAAAAATAATTAAAAGTGTTATAATAATTATACAAATATTATATAATTTTTTATGAAAAAATGCTTATATTTCTTCATTGTTTTGTTTGTATTAAGTTTTTTAGGAAATAGCGTTAACGCTCAAACTTTAGGAGAGAGATTGTCCGGTAGAATTTTGATAGATGTAGAGCGTAATGGCGAGGCTTGGTATGTTTATCCTAAAAACAATAAAAGATATTATTTGGGTCGACCAAATAACGCCTTTGAAATAATGAGAGAACTTGGTCTAGGTGTTTCTGAAACAGATTTTGCTAAAATTGATTCTTCAGAAGAAATTGGAGATGAGTATTTGGGAGATATTGAATTTGCTAAAAGATTAGCTGGGCAAATTATTTTACAAGTTGAAAAAAATGGTGAAGCTTGGTATATAAACCCTTTAACCTATAAAAAACATTATTTAGGGAGGCCGGACGATGCTTTTAAAATTATGAGAGAGTTGGGGCTTGGTATTAGTCTTAAAAATTTAGCTTATGTTCATAAAAGTATTTTAGATGAGAATATTGATGAATATAGTTCTTATAAACATAAAGTTGAAATTGAATATGACAATGAAAGCTATTATTTGGATGTTGTTGAAATTAGTTTAGACAACCCTGATTTAAAAATTATAACCGATACTGCCAATGAATTAAATTGTACTGGAAGATGTGAGGCCAAGGAATTGGTTGATTTTATTGATGGTGATAAGGTTTTTGCAGCTATCAATGGAACCTATTTCGATACTAGTGCTGAAAAATTAAATTATTATTTTTTTCCTGTTTACAATTCCAGATCCGGTATTTTTATTAATGGTGATCAACTAAAGTATCCAACCACTGGCCCAATTATGGCCTTTGATCAAAATAATAAATTTTATTATTTTAAAGACAGTCGAGATTTCGCTAGTGTCGAAAATTTTGAAAAAACTTATGAAACCAAACTACAGGCGGCCATAGGCAATAAGCCACGTTTGATTGAAGACGGTAAAAATTTGTTGATTGATTGGGAGGTTGATGAAAAACAAAGATATGTTAAGGCCACTAGAAACGCCATTGCCTATAAAGAAGGTGATTCTGGAAGCAAGGGGTCTATTTATTTAATTGTTGCTCGCAGTGCTACAGTTTCCGATTTGGCTGAGATTTTAAAGATTATGCAAATGGATTACGCTATAAATTTAGATGGTGGATATTCCGCTGCCTTATTTTATCACGATGAATATATGTATGGTCCGGGCAGAAATATTCCTAACACAATTATGTTTGCTCAAAAATAACTTATGTTGGAAAAATATATTGAAGAATTAAAAAATAAAAAAGAAATTTATTTAAGAATAAAAGTTTTTCCTAATTCTAGTAAAACTAAAGTTAAAGAAATAAAAATTGATAATATAGAAAATAAAAATGTTGAAACTTTAATTATTAATATTAAAGCTCAAGCTGAAAAAAATAAGGCCAATCAAGAATTGATGAAATTTTTAGCTAAAGAATTTAAAATATTAGAAAAATATATTTCTATAATTTCCGGGGCTAGTTCTAGAATTAAATTAATTAAGATAAAAATATAAAACGACATGGATTTATCAATAATTATAGTTTCTTATAATGTTAAGGAAAAATTAAATAATAATTTACAAGCTCTGTTTAAATCACGGGGTAATTTTTCTTTTGAAGTTTTTGTAGTTGATAACAATTCTCAAGATGGTTCAGCCGAAATGGTGGAAAAGAATTTTCCTCAAGTTAAATTAATTAAAAATGAAGACAACTTAGGCTTTTCTAGAGCAAACAATATTGCCATTAAACAATCTCGAGGTGATTTTATTTTGCTTTTAAACCCTGATATGCAAGTCTTTGCTGAGACTCTGGAAAAATCTTTAAATTTTGCCAAAAATAATTCTCAGGCCATTGTGTCTAGTTGTAAATTAGTAGATGAAAAAAATAACATCATTAGACATGTTCGTCGTTTTCCAAAGTTTTTTGATCAATTAATGATAATTTTAAAGATTCCTCACGTTTTTCCAAAAATTTTGGATAAGTATTTGGTATCTAATTTTAATTATGATCAAAGCCAGAAAGTTGACTCGGTGCGTGGTTCTTTTTTTGTGATTAATAAAAATAAATTTAAAGAATTGAACGGACAAGATCTTCCTTTGCTGGATGAAAGATATTTTGTTTGGTTTGAAGAGGTCGATTTTTGTAAACAAATTTATCAATTAGGAGGGGAGGTTTGGTACAATTCTCAGGCTGAATGTTTGGACTATGTTGGGCAAAGTTTTTCTTTATTGAAAAGAAAAAAAGCCCAAAAACTTTTTAGAGATTCAATGTTAAAATATTTTAAAAAATGGCAACCAAGATGGCAGTATTTTTTATTGAAAATATTTTGGTTAATCGGAATGTTTTTTACTTTACTTTTTTCTAGAGATAGAAAATAAAGTTTAATATTATTCAATCACTCAATTTTTCTGTTGTATCAATTGAGTTTTTTTAAAAAGTGTATTATAATTAGCAAAAAAATTATTAGTAAAAATAAGAATTTATGAAAACAAGAAAAAAGGTTTTACTCTTATTGAGCTTTTGGTGGTGATAGCTATTATTGGAGTTTTGGCAACTCTTGCTGTGGTGGCTTTGCAACAGGCCAGACAAAATGCTAGAGATTCCAAGAGAATGGCCGACATGAAACAAGTTCAAACAGCTATGGAATTATTTTTTAATGAAAATGGTAGGTATCCCACGGAAGAGGAATGGAATTCTGGTCAAATTATTTCTTCTTCTACGGGAGAAGTTTTTATGCACTCAATACCTTCGGCTCCTACCCCAGCTGATGGTGGTTGCTCAGAAGCTTCTAATACTTACTCCTATGTTCCTTCTGTGAATGGTGATAGTTATGTTGTTGATTTTTGTACTGGCAAACAAGTTTCTGATATTCCGGCCGGAGTAAAACAATTAACTCCAGGAGGAATTGTTGCTGGTGGTTCTGGTGGTGGGGTTGATGTTGTTTTAGATCCGGAGTGCACTTTTGACGATGTTCTTAGTGGTCCTGGCACTTTTTGTGGAGGTGGAATTATTTCTGGTGTGCTCATTGTAGATGATAGTCATGTTCAAGTTTTAATTGCAGCTGAAGAAGATCAGGGTTCTTTATCTTGGGGATGTGAAAACATTTTTGCTGGAGCTACGAGTGTATCTAATGGAAAAGCAAACACTGAACTTATTTTATCTAACTGTGGTTCTGGTGGAGCAGCTGAAATTGCCAGCAATCATCGAGGTGGTGGTTATAGTGATTGGTATTTACCATCCTCTGATGAGCTTGGAATGTTTTTGTCTTATATTAGATTTTATAATACTATTGATTATTGGTCTTCCACAGAAACTAATAGCTTGGAAGCTGAAAATATTCGCATTGAATATTATGCTAAAAATTTTTTGTTTGTAAAGGAAGCAAAAGCACGTGAATTACCAACACCTTCTATAAGTTCTAAATCTATTAGCAAAAATGTTAGGGCAGTAAGATCTGTTATTATAGAAGGAGGTTTTAGTGGGGGTGGTGGAGATGAGTTTCCTGAATAATTTTATTATTTTAAAAAAGCACCATTATATTTAGGTGCTTTTTTTATTTTTCTAAAAAAATGCTATAATTTTAATATGAATAAAGTTGCTATTATTTTAATAAACTATAAAGATTACGCCAAAAAGTATTTGAGCGATTGTTTGAGTAGTATTAGAAATCAAGATTTTTCTGGTGAAATCAAATTATATATAGTTGATAATGAAACTTCTGAAGAATCTTTTGAATATTTAAAAATAAGTGTTCCAGAAGCAGAAATAATTAAAAACAAAAACAATGATGGTTTTGCCAAAGGAAATAACGATGCCATAAAATTAGCTTTAAACGAGGGTTTTGACTATGTTCTGCTGTTAAACATGGATACTATTTCTGAAAAAAACACTATTACTGAAATGGTTAAAATGGCAAAAAGTAATGAGTGGATAGGTGTTGTTCAATCTCGTTTGATGCTTTGGCCAAATAAAGAAAAAATAAATAGCCTGGGAAATGATACTCATTTTTTAGGATTTGGTTTTTGTCGTGGTTATAATGAAAATTATAATCCAGAAATAACCAAAGACGGTGTTGATATTTTTTATCCATCAGGAGCAGCTGTTCTTTTTAAAAGCGAAGTATTAAAAAAGATTGGTTTATTTGATGAAGATTATTTTATGTATAACGAAGATCAAGATTTGGGTTGGCGTGTTTGGCTTGCCGGTTATAAGTGTGTTTTAGCTAAAAACTCAGTAGTTTATCATAAATACGAATTTTCACGTTCTATTTCTAAATACTATTTCATGGACAAAAATCGAATTATAACAGCTTTAAAAAACTATAAAATAATTACTTTATTAGTTTTTTTACCAGCTTTTGTGATTATGGAATTAGGTCTTTTTTATTTTTCTTTTAAAAATGGCTGGGTTAAAGAGAAAATTCGTGTTTGGTTTTTGTTCTTTAAATTTTCTTTTTGGAAAAAAATATTTTTAGAAAGAAAAAAAATAAAGCATTTAAGAAAAGTAAAAGATTATAAAATAATTAAAATGTTGTCTGGCAAAATATGGTATCAAGAAATTTCTAGTCCACTATTATCTCTGGCTAATTTTTTCTTAAATATCTATTTTATTTTTGCTAAATCTTTGTTAAAATTGTTTAATGTTTAAAAAAAGATATGGACTTATCAATAGTAATTGTTAATTATAAATCAAGAGAAAAAACCAAAAAATGTTTGGAGTCTATTTTATTGTCCGATTTATCTAGTTTAAGTTGGGAAATTATTTTAGTAGACAATGATTCCGGTGATAATTTAGATGGACTACTGGATGGTTTTAATAATTTTAAGTTAATTAAAAGTGAAAAAAATTTAGGAATGGGTGGTGGAAATAACTTGGGAATTAAAGTTGCTGAAGGTGATTTTGTTCTTATTTTAAATCCAGACACCGAACTAGAGCCATCAGCCGTTAAAACAATGCTTGATTATATAAGAAGCAATAATGATGTTTACATTGTTGGTCCGAAGCTTTTAAATCCAGATTTAAGTTTGCAATATTCTTGTTCTTATTTTCCGAGGCCCTGGACACCTATTTTTAGAAGAACATTCTTGGGTAACTTTTTTAAAAAACATCTCGATTGGTTTTTAATGAAAGATTTCGATCATAATTATATTAAAGAGGTTGACTGGCTTATGGGCTCTTGTCTGCTTATAAGAAAGAATGGTTTTGATGGTTTTGATGAGCGTTTTTTTATGTATTTTGAAGACATTGATGTCTGTCGTCGAGCTTGGCATTTTGGTAAAAGAGTTGTTTATCTTCCTGAGGCTAAAGTTATTCATCACCATGCTCGAGAAAGTGCTAAAAAACCTTGGTATTTAGGAATAGTAAAAAGTAAATTAACCAGGGAACATATTAAATCCTGGTTTAAATATTTTATTAAATGGGGCTTGAAAAAATAGTTGTAATTTTGCATTTATTCATTTATTATTTTTAGTGAATAAGTTTAAAATTATAAGTAAATTTTAAGTTATGAAAAAAGTTAGAAAAGCCATTTTGCCGGTAGCTGGTTTTGGCACTAGATTTTTACCAGCCACCAAAGCTCAACCAAAAGAAATGTTACCAGTAGTAGACAAGCCAGTTATTCAATATATGGTGGAGGATGCAGTAGCGGCTGGAATTGAAGAAATAATTTTTGTAACAGGTAGGGGTAAAAAAGCTATTGAAGATCATTTTGATCATTCGTTTGAATTAGAGCACACATTGGTAGAAAAAAATAAATTAGATTTATTAGCTAAAATTAAAAAAATAGATTCTTTAGCTAAGTTTTCTTATGTTAGACAATCTGTTCCTTTGGGCGACGGTCATGCTATAAATTGTGCTTCTCATTTAGTTTTTGATGAACCAATTTTAATTATGTTTGGTGATACTTTATATGACGCTCCAATTTCACCGGTAAAACAAATTATCGATTTGTACGATTATTATCAAGATCCAGTAATTGGTTTGTCAGAAATTGACAGAAATAAGGTAGATAAATTTGGTGTCATTGATGGCTTGGATTTGGGTAATGGAAATTATGAAATTAAAAAATTTGTCGAAAAACCAAAGATTGAAGAAGCACCATCAAATTTAGCAGCCGTTGGTTTATATGTTATAACACCAGAAGTTTTTAGATCTTTGGATAAAATGAAAGATGGTAAATCGGGTGAAATAAGATTGGCCGACGCTTTTGATTTGATGTTAGCAGAAAATCATCCTTTATATGGAAAAAAAATAGAGGGGGAATGGTTGGACACTGGAAATAAATTCAATTTTATTAAGGCCACTATAAAAATGGGCTTAAAAGATTCAGAAATAAAAGATGATTTAGCCGATTTCATTAAAAATGTTTCTAAAAATATCTAGTTTATATGAGCCATCTTGTTAGAAGAATAATTTTTTGGTCTTTTCTTTTTTTGTTCATAGTTTTAACTATCTATTTTTCTTTATTGGCTAGTGGTTATTCTATTCTTTTATCTTCTTCCGGTGGATCTTATAAATTTGGTTTTCTACAGAAAACGGGAATACTAGCTGTTGATTCTACACCACATGAAGCTGAAATAGAATTGAGTAAAAATTTCAAGAGTTTTTTGAGCTCAAAAGAGATTTTGAAAAATAAAAAAATAAAAACTCCTTATAAAGTTAAAAATTTAATTCCAGGGGAGTATTCTTTAAAAGTAGAACTAGATGGATATTGGCCTTTTGAGAAAAAGATTTATATAAACCCAGGTCAGACCACTTATATTGAGGATATTATTTTATTAAAAAAAACCCTTCCAGTAATGATTTTTTCTTCCTCAGTTCAAAATATTAAAATAAACAATGACTCAACTCATGTAATATTTACAGAAAGTGGCAAACTTTTCAATGTTGATAATGAGTCGGAAATTTATTTAGGTGATGATGTCAAAAATTTATCTTTTATTGATAATTATTATTTATCAATAGATAATAAAAAAATATTTAATTATAAAGAAAAGAATAGTTTAGTTCTTAGTAAAAATGATGTTGGTTCTATTTATAATCTAAAAACCAACAATGGTAATTTGTATTTTTTGAATGACAAAGGTTTTTTGTCGTCCTATTCTTTTGGTTTACAAAATTTTAGCACTGTTTTAAGTGAAAGTGGTGTTGTTGATTATTATCTTTCAGGTAGCTATGTTTTTGTTGTGCTTAAAACAGATGTTAGCACTTATCTTAAAGTTTATTCAATAAGTGATAGTAAAATAGTAAAAAGTATAGAAATTCCTTCCTATGGTGATTATAAAATAATCCCATCAAACAATAACCTTTTGTTTGTTTATGAAGAAAAATTTTCTTCTTTGTATTTAATTGATCCTTTCTCTCAAATATCACAAATTAGAGAAGTTCTAAAAAATGTTCACGATGTTAATTTTATTGATAATAATAGTTTTGTATACTATTCCGATTTTGAATTGAGAATTTTTAATACTTCTTTAATGCAGGACGCTTTAATTTCTCGTTTCCAAAACAAAATTAAAAGTTTGCTATGGCATCCCAAGGGATACATTATTTTTTCTGATGGACAGAGTATAAATGCGATTGATTTTAGATATGACAAATATATTGTGAATTTATTTACATTTGATAAAATTTCTAACTTAGTTTTAGATAAAAATGGTGGAAGTTTATATTTTACAGGCAAAATCGCTAATCAGGAAGGGTTATATAAGTTGTTTATTCAATAACATAATGTTATAATTTTTATATTATTTATAAGTTATATATTTTTATGCCTAAATTTATTATCAATGGTCAAAAACCCTTATCTGGTGAAATCGAAGTAAAAGGTGCTAAGAACTTAGCTCTCAAGGTAATACCAGCTTCAATTTTATCAGAAAAACCAATGAAAATAACTAATCTGCCTAAAATAGAAGATATAGATAAGTCTTTGCAACTGATAAAAGAATTGGGTTTCAAGATTGATATCAAAAATTCAACTGCTGTAATTGAAACTAAACATGTTAAGACTATTGAATTGCCAGATAAATTGGCTGATAAATTCAGAACTTCAATTATGTTTGTTGGTCCACTGCTTGCCAGATTCAAAAAGGTAAAATTTCCTCATCCGGGTGGTTGTGTTATTGGTGCTGGTGGTCGACCAATCGATTTGTTTTTGGATGGCTTTGTTTCTATGGGGGCTAAAATAAAAGCTTCGGGCAAGTATTATTGGATAGAAGCACCAAAATTAAAAGGAATGGATTTTTTCTTTCCTAAAATATCAGTAACTGGAACAGAAAGTTTGATGATGACTGCTTGTTTGGCCGATGGTAAAACAATTTTGAGAAATTGTGCTATGGAGCCAGAGATTAAATATTTAGCTGATTACTTAAATAAAAATGGAGCTAAAATAAGTGGTGCCGGAACCCCAACAATTATAATTGATGGAGTTAAAAAAATCGGTGCCGGAGAAATAAAGATTATGCCCGATAGAATTGAAACTGGGTCATTTGCTATCATGGCCGCAGCTACTAATTCTGAAATATTAATTAAAAATTGTAACCCTGAACACGTGTCTGTTCTTTTGGCTATTTTTGAAAGGATTGGTGTGAAATTTGAAATTGGTAAAAATTGGATAAAAATGAAAAAATCAAATGGAATATCGGCTTATAGTATTCAGACTCATGAATATCCTGGTTTTCCAACTGATCTTCAATCACCTTATACTGTTTTAATGACCCAAGCTAATGGCATGTCTTTGATTCATGAAACGATTTATGATCGTCGTTTAATTTGGACAGATATGTTATCTCAAATGGGCGCTAATATTACAATGTGTGATCCGCATCGAGTTGTAGTTATTGGACCTAGTAAGTTATATGCTAAAAGATTAATTAGTCCCGATATTAGAGCTGGCATAGGGCTAGTGATTGCTGCTCTTATGGCCAAAGGACAAACTGAGATAGATAATATTTATCAGATTGACAGAGGATATGAAAAAATTGATGAAAGACTTAGAAAATTAGGAGCTGACATTGTTAGGGTAGAATAATTTTTAAAATAATTAACCAATAATGCTTTATGTTTAAATCTAAAAAAACAGCTTTTACTTTAATAGAGCTTTTAGTAGTTATTGCCATTGTTGGCATTTTGGCGACTTTAGCCGTTATCGCTTTGCAACAAGCCAGAACAAATGCTAGAGATTCTAGAAGAGTTTCTGATATGAAACAACTTCAAACAGCTCTTGAATTATTTTTTAACGAAAACAATCGTTATCCAACCGAAGCCGAATGGAATTCCGGTTCAATTGTGTCATCTTCTACTGGAGAAACTTTTATGTACAACATTCCAATTGCTCCAACACCGGCTGACGGAGATTGTTTAGAGGCCTCTAATACTTATCAATATATTCAAACTAATGGAGGAGCTGGTTACGAAATTTCTTTTTGTACTGGCAAACAAGTTTCAGATTTAAATGAAGGTGCTAAATGTTTGACTCCTGGAGGAATTTTGGCTAGTTCTTGTGGTATGATTTCCGGAGGAGGTGGTGATGAGGGCGGAGGCGAGGTTTCTGCTTGCGATCCTGCCTGTGATCTTGGTTATAAATGCGAAGAAGATACTTGTGTAGCATCTTCATGGTCGGGAGTTTTTTCTCCAAACATACCTGGGGGAGTTTCTCCTGCTGATTGGAGGTCAGTAGCCGCTTCATCAGATGGAACAAAAATAATTGCTAGCGTCAGTGGTGGATATGTTTATACTTCGTCTGATTCTGGTGTTACTTGGGTAGAAAGAAACCCAGCAATTTTTAATAAAAGTTTTTCAGAAGTTGCATCTTCAGTTGATGGAACGAAATTAATTGTTTCTGTGTTTGGTGGCTATATTTATACTTCATCTGATTCAGGTGTAACCTGGACAGAAAGAACCTCTGCTGGTTCCAGATATTGGGAAGGGGTCGCCTCTTCAGCTGACGGCACTAAATTAGCAGCTGCAGCTAATGGTGGCTATATTTATACTTCATCTGATTCAGGTGTAACCTGGACAGCCCAAACTGGTTCTGGTTCTAGAGGTTGGAGAGCTATCGCCTCTTCATCGGATGGCACAAAATTGGTTGCTGTAGTTGGAAATGGTTATATTTATACTTCAACTAATTCTGGTGTTTCTTGGACTCAAAGGGAATCTAGTAGATATTGGTTATCTGTAGCTTCATCTTCTGACGGAACTAAATTGGCAGCTGTGGTCGGTGGTAACTATGTTTACACTTCAATTGATTCTGGTGCTACTTGGACTCAGAGAAATCCATCTGGAGGAACTAATCAATGGGAGTTTGTAACTATTTCTTCTGATGGTAATAGTATGATGGCTGGATGTTATGGCGATTATATTTATATTTCAACTAATGGTGGTGCAAGTTGGTTATCTAGGGGTAGTAGTAGAAATTGGCGTTCCGGTTATTTTTTAGGAGGAAACACTAGTTTAATAGCAGTCGCCAGCAATGGTTTTATTTATAAATCAACTGATTCAGGCACAACTTGGACAGAAATAAATCCAAGTGGATCAACTAGAAGTTGGAGGGAAATAAAAGTTTCTACCGATGGAACTAAAGTGGCTGCAATTGTTAATGGTCCATATGTTTATATTTCTTCCAACTCGGGTTCAACCTGGACAGAAAGAATGCCAGTTGATAATTCAAAAACTTGGTATGCTCTAGCTTCTTCTGCTAATGGTTCAAAATTGATAATAGGTGAGGGCTATGGATACGTATATACTTCAACTGATTCTGGAACTACCTGGACCCAAAGAGATCCTGCCGGAAATTCTGTTTATTGGTATTCGCTAGCTTCGTCAGCTGATGGTGTCAAATTGATTGCTGGTACTGGTGGTAACTATATTTATACTTCATCCGATTCAGGTGTTACTTGGACACAAAGAAATCCTGCTGGCGCAACTAAATATTGGATGTCTGTAGCCTCTTCTTCTGACGGAACCAAATTAGCAGCCGCAGCTAATAATGGCTATATTTATACCTCATCTGATTCAGGTGCGACCTGGACAGAAAGAACATCTGCCGGATCAAGATCTTGGACTTCAATTACCTCTTCTTCTGATGGAACAAAATTAGCCGCAGCGGTTGGTGGTAACTATATTTATACCTCAACTGATTCAGGGGCAACCTGGACAGCTCAAACATCTGCTGGATCAAGATATTGGACTTCAATTACCTCTTCTTCTGATGGGACAAAGTTAGCAGCTGTAATTAATAATGGAATTGATGGTTATGTCTATATTTCTTCTGATTCGGGCGTTACCTGGACACAAAGTTTTCTTTTTTCAACCAACAAGTGGGTATCGATTGCTTCTTCGGGCGATGGTTTGAGATTATTTTCTTTAATTAATGGAGGAAATATTTGGTTACTAAACTAGATTTAATGTTTGATTTGACAATTTGATATAATTTGTTAATATTGTATGGTAATCAAGAAAATTGAAGTTTCCCATTTTTCTGATTAAATAATTTTGTTAATTTACTAAGTGAGAAAAATATGTCTAAAATAGCAGTTATAAAGACTGGCGGAAAGCAATATAAGGTCAAAGAAGGCGATGTAATTAAAATTGAAAAATTGCCAGTTGACGATAAAACCAAGGTAAAATTTGAAACTTTAATGATTTCTAATGTTGATGGTGGTAGTTTGGAGGTTGGAGAGCCATCACTAGGAGAAAAGGTTGAAGGTGAAGTAATTTCAAAAGGAAAGGCAAAAAAGGTGACCGTGGTGAAATACAAGAGTAAAACTAGATACAAAAGGACAATTGGACACAGACAAGAATTCAGCCAGGTAAAAATTGAAAAAATTTCTTAATAAAACAAAAAGACCTCGTTTAAAACGAGGTCTTTTTTTATTTTAATTTTTATTTCAGTTCATTGCGATATTTTAAGGCGTTAGATAAAGTCACTTCGTCAACATATTCTAAATTAACTCCAGTAGAAAGACCCTGAGCTAATTTACTTATTTTTATTTTAGGGCTATTTAGTAATCTCTTTAAATATAAAACAGTAGTTTCTCCTTCAATAGTTGGGCTTAAAGCCAAAATTATTTCTATTTGTTTGTTTTTTTTAATTAACTCATTGGTTAATTTTACTAATTTTTTTAAGTTTAATTTTTCTGGCCCAATATTTTCAATTGTATTGATGAGTCCATCTAATATAAAATATTTACCATTGTAATTTTTAGTATTTTCAATACTTATCATGTCCTGAAAGTTGGCGACAACACACAAAGTTTTGTCTGATCTTTTTTCGTCGGAACATATATCACATATATCTTTTTCAGAAATAGCCAAACATTTTTGGCAAAATTTTAAACTTCCAGCCAAACCACTCAAATCTTTGGCTAGTAATCTAATTTGAGCCGGTGTTTGTTTTATCAAATAAAAAACATATCTCTCCGCTGTTTTTCGGCCAACTCCTGGTAATTTGGATAATTGTTGAGTCAAATTTTCGATTATTTTTGGGTAATGTATTGACATTCTTTATTTATTAGTGTATTTTCTTAATAGTCTAACGTAATTTAACAATCAAATATTTTATGAATAAAGTTATCTCTTCAGTTGCTGTGAAAAATTCCCAAGGCAGGGAAGTTGTTGTTCCGGCCACTTTTTGTAGGCCAGCCGGTGTTTCTTTTTTGGAAAGAATTTTTAATTCGTCGCCAAAACCAAAAATAGAATTTACTGGATCAAGTCAAACAAGACAATTAAAGCTTATGACCAGCGAGTATTATGAGAAAACTTTAAAACTTAAAGTGGGCAAAAAATATAAAGTTAGTAGGTTCAATTATTTAGAGTTGGATCAAAACTAATTCATTTTATTTTTTTCACTCCGTTTATTTATTTTGTTTTTTATGCTCTCCTTTTTTGGGAGAGCTTTTTATTATCAGCTAGTTTAATCCAGGAAATCCACCCATTTCTTGCATTTTTTTAGCCATTATTCTTTGTGTTTTTTTGATAGCATCGTTAAACAATTCTTTGCTGGTTCTGGCAATTTCTTCTTTGCTTAATTCGCTGGTTATAACAAGATCCATAACTTCCATGTTGCCATTCATTGATAATTTTATACCATTTTTTTCTACTTCAACTTTTTCTCCAGCTAAGGCATTTTGCATGGTTTTAGCTTGACTTCTCAAATCTTTTAGTTGTTTCAGTTTGTTAAACATAATTTTTTTAATTATTTTTTTAAAATATTTTATTTTTTTTTATTCTTTTTTACTTAGGTTTTTAAAGCTAGCAGTTTCTTCGGAGAAAAATAAATCAACTTTTCCAGTCGGACCGTTTCTGTGTTTGGCGATATGAATTTCAGCTTTATATCTTTCTTCCATTGATAATTCTTGAATGTTAAAGGCTCTATCGGCGGCCTTTCTGTAAATAAACATCACAACATCAGCATCTTGTTCGATCGAACCAGAATCTCTTAGATGAGATAATTTAGGAATTGATGGCCCGCTTTGTTGTTCGGCGGCACGAGAAAGTTGAGCCAAAGCTAAAACTGGGACATTTAATTCTCTGGCAATACCTTTTAAGCCTCTGCTTATTTCTGATATTTCTTGAACGCGATTATCGCCATATTTGCCACGACCCTCCATTAATTGTAAATAGTCGATAACTATTAAGCCTAAACCTCTTTCTGATTGTAGGCGACGACTTTTAGCCCTGATTTCCATAACTGAGCAATTAGGTGAATCGTCGATATAGATTGGTGCTTCTGACAAAGCTCCCATAGCTTCCCCAATTTTCTGAAAATCATTATCTTCTTCTCGATCAGAAAGGTTGCCGGTTCTCATTTTCCAAAGATTTACGTTGGCTTGAGCGCAAAGCATTCTGTCAACCAACTGTTCTTTACTCATTTCCAGAGAAAAAAGACCAACGCCAACTTTATTTTTTGTTGCTGCTTGTCTGGCAATATCTAAAGCAAAAGATGTTTTTCCAACGCTGGGTCTAGCGGCTAATATTATTAAATCTGATTTTTGTAAACCAGCCAAAAGATTATCTAAATCATAAAAACCAGTTGATAAGCCTCTTAAATTCCCACTTCTTTTATGTAATTCATCAATTCTTTCAAAGGCTTCAGCTAATAAATTTTCTATCCCTAAAAATGAATTTTTTAAAAATTTTCTGGAAACACTAAATATTTTTTTTTCTGCTTGATCTAAAACTTCATCTATTTCTCGCTCTTCTTCAAAACTTAAATCCATTATTTCACTGGCAGAAATTTGAAGTCTTCTTAAAGTTGCTTTTTTCTGAATTAAATTAGCATAATAAGCTACATTGGCAGCTGTAGCCACGGTATTTGATAGTTGCGCCAAATAACTTCTTCCTCCAATTTCATTAATTAATTTTTTTTCTTCTAATTTATTGGAAAGGGTTATTATATCTATTGGTTCTTGTCCGTTAAACAATTCAACCATAGATTCGAAAATGTGTTTGTGGTTGTTATAATAAAAATCATCGGCGTGAAGAATGTCGACCGTTTTGAATATGGCATCTTTATCTAAAAGAAGACATCCTAAAAGAGATTGTTCGGCTTCAATATTCTGTGGCGGAACTTTTTCTAGGGATGAATTTTGTTTATTTTCTGGCATTTTTTTATTTTATTTTTAGAATAATTATATAATAGCAAAATATAGTATTTTATCAAGATAATTATAATTGAAGTATTCAGTTTTTTTCAACTTATTTTCCACTTTTTATTAATTTTAGTGCTTTAGTTGTTGCTCTTGCCAAAACTTATTTTTTACTTTATAATTAAAATAATCATAAATCGCCTGGTTTATGATATTATTTTGTTTTTATAGTTTGCGCTCATAGCTCAGTTGGTAGAGCAGCTGCCTTTTAAGCAGAAGGTCGCAGGTTCGAATCCTGCTGGGCGCACTCTTTAGCCGCCTTAGCTCAGTTGGCCAGAGCGACTGTCTTGTAAACAGTAGGTCGTCGGTTCGAACCCGACAGGCGGCTCATTAAAACCAGATTTGTTTTCTAGTTTTTTTGTTTTTTCTTTACTTTTAGCTCTGTTTTTACTATATTAAAAATAATTTCAATATAGACTTATGTTAAATAAAAAATTTAAAATATACACCTTGGGTTGTAAAATAAATCAATATGATTCCGCCTCTTTGAAGAATTTTTTAATCAACTCTGGTTTTAAATATCAAGAAAATAAACCAAATTTTATTATTATTAATTCTTGTTCGGTTACCAAAATTGCCATTCATAAAGCAAAGAAAATAGTTAATTTCGTTAAAAGAAATAATGCTAATGCCAAAATAATTTTAATTGGTTGCTGGCCCAGAGTTTATCAAAGCTTAAATTATAATCAAGTTGATCTTATTTGGTCGGGAAAAAGTGAAAATTGGAAGAGTTTATTAAAAGAAATAGAAAAAAATTTTTTTCCTAAAGAGAGTTCTGTGAGTTGTTCGGAAAAAAACAAAAATTTAAATTTAATAGGAGAACGTCACAGATATTTTATAAAAATACAGGATGGTTGTGAACAATTTTGTTCCTATTGTGTCATTCCATTTTCTCGTGGGCCACTCAAAAGTAAAAAGGTAAAAGATGTTTTAGCCGAAATTGAAAAGGCAATTTTGGCTGGTTATCAGGAAATAGTTTTGTCTGGCATTCACTTAGGTCTCTATGGTCGTGATTTTGAGGGTCAAAAGATTGATTTATTTTATTTACTTAAAAAGATAATAAAAATTAAAAATTTAGGCAGAATAAGGCTTAGCTCTATAGAGGTTAATGAATTAAATGATGATATTTTAGATTTGGTTGTAAACTCCAACAATAAAATCTGTCCCCATTTTCATATACCACTACAAGCTGGTAGTGACAAGGTGCTAAAATTAATGAATCGTCCTTACAATCTTTCTTATTTTTCAGAAAGAATCAACAAAATAAGAGAAACAATTCCTTTGGTTTCTATTTCTACTGATCTTATTGTTGGTTTTCCTGGAGAAAACGATAAAGACTTCAGCGATTCTTATAATTTTTGTAAAAAAATTTCTTTTGATAAAATTCATGTTTTTTCTTTTTCCGCCCATGAAAAAGCTAGAGCCTTTTCTTTTCCTGATAGGAACTCAGAAGAAGTTATTAAAAAAAGATCAAAGAGAATGAGAGAGCTTTCTCAAAAAACAGAAGATAATCAGTTTAAAAATATTTTAAAAAATAGCCACTTCGTTGATGTTTTAGTAGAAGATAATGACGGAATAAATGTTAAAGGTAAAAGTCAATATTATTTTGATTATTCTTTTGAGCCCAAGAAATTTTCTATTGAAAATAAAAAAATAATACCAGGGAAAATATTTAGATTAGACTTAAGAAAAAAAATTTAATTTTTTATTTTTTATTTAAGCTTTGTTTATAATTTTTATTTTATATTATTTCTTGAAATAAAATAAATTTAGTGAAATGAATCGTATAATAAAATACAGGAAATATTTGTTTGTTTTTTTGTTGAGTTTTGTAATGTTTTTTGGTTTGTTTTTGTGTGGAGTTGTTTATTCTAGGTCAACATTAGTTTTTTTTGTTTTTTGGTGGTTAATTTCTTTTGTTTTTATAAATTTTATTATTTTTCACTTGTCGACAAAAATTAGAAGAGAACAAAAGGCTTTTTTTAAAAAGAAAAAAGAATTTTCTTTTAAAATAAAAACCTGTCTTGATAAAATGACTGACCATTATAATATTATAGAAATTAATAAAATTTCTTTTGGAATTTATCACGACTTATCTAATATTTTAACCGCTCTCAATTTATCGCTTGGGCAATTAAAAGCTAAGATAATTGATCAAAAAAATGAATTGAATAATAGTGAAAATGTTCATCGAGATTTAGTTGATATATCAACCAAGGCTTTTTCCTTGGTTTCTTTTTTAAGAGATCAATATAAACAAAAAATGAGATTGGATAATTTTAAAATTTCTGAAGAAATAAAAAATTGTCTAATGCTTTTTAATTTTTATTTTACAAAATATAGCATTAAAATAAAATTGATTTTAGAAGACAATCTTTTTTTGTTTTCTAGTAAAGTAAAGTTTTCCCAGTTAATTATTAATTTGATAAGCAACTCAATTGATTCTTTAAAGCAGAAAAAAATTGGGTCTTCCAGAAAGATAAATATAAAACTTTTTAAGAATAACGATTTTATTTATTTAATTTTTAAAGATAATGGGATTGGAATTGATTTAAAAGATTTAAGCTCTATTTTTGATCCTTTTTTTTCTTCAAAAACAAACAAAGATAATAATATAAATTGTGGTCTAGGCCTTTTCTCTTGCAAAAGAATCGTGGAAAGAGATTTTTCGGGCAGAATAAAGGTTAAAAGTGATCTTGGGCGGGGAGCTAAATTTATAATTAGAATTCCAGTAAATTCTGCTTAATTTTTTATTATTGAATTGATTTTTTATTATCAAAATGATATTATTTACTTGTATTATTTATTTTATGAGTAAAAACGAAGAAAGAATAATTAGTCCGACAGAAAGTGTAAACGATGATAAAAATTTTGATCTCAGTTTGAGACCAAAGACTTTTTCTGATTATATTGGTCAAGATAATATTAAAACTAATTTACAAATTAGTATTAAGGCAGCCTCTAAGAGATCAGAGCCAATAGATCATGTTTTGTTTTATGGAGCGCCTGGTTTAGGAAAAACAACCTTGGCCCATGTCATTTCTAATGAAATGGGTGCTACCATTAAAATAACTTCTGGGCCAGCCATAGAAAGAAGTGGCGATTTGGCAGCTATTTTAAGTAATTTAAATGAGGGAGATATTTTGTTTATTGATGAAATACATAGACTAAATAAAACAGTTGAAGAGGTGCTATATCCAGCTATGGAAGATTTTGCCTTAGATTTGGTTATGGGCAAAGGTTCTGGTGCTAGAAATATAAGAATTGATTTGCCTAAATTTACCATAATTGGTGCAACCACTAAGGCTAGCATGTTGTCAGCTCCCTTAAGGGATCGTTTTGGCATTGTTCATCATTTAGATTTTTATGAAAATAATCATATTCAGCAAATTATTAAAAGAAGCTCTGGTATTTTAGGAGTTGAAATAGATGATGAGGCCGGTCATTTGATTGCTGAAAGATCTCGTCGAACACCTAGGATTGCCAACAGGTTGCTAAAAAGGGTCCGCGATTTTTCTTTAGTTGAGGGAGATGGAATTATTGATAAAGAAATTTGTTTAAAATCTTTTGAAATTTTAAATGTTGACAAATACGGACTGGATCACGTTGATCGTAAAATTCTAAAAACTATAATTGATAAATTTGGTGGTGGCCCGGTTGGTTTAAATACTTTAGCAGCAGCCACTGGTGAAGATATGGCAACAATTGAAGATGTCTATGAGCCCTATTTAATGCAACTTGGATTTTTAGATAGATCCTCTCGAGGAAGGGTGGCCACTGACTCCGCTTTTGGTCATTTAGGTTTTGAAAAGAAAAAAATATGAATTTATCAGATTTTAATTATAATTTACCAAAGGAGCTAATAGCTCAAAAGCCAGTTGATCCGCGGGATAGTTCCCGCCTTTTAATTTATAATCGTCAAAATGATAAAATTGAACATTCTTATTTTTATAATATAGTTGATTTTTTAAGACCAGACGATTTATTGTTTGTTAATAATTCTAAAGTTTTTAAAGCTAGGATTCTACTAAACAAAGAAAGTGGCGGAAAAATAGAAATATTTTTGTTAAAAACAACAGATAAAAATAATAACATTTGGCAATGTTTAGTTGGTGGCAAGGTTGTGATTGGCTCTAAGTTATTTTTTGCAGGAAATTTTTTGGCCGAAATATTAGATAAAGAAGATAATATTTTTTCAGTTAAATTTAATGATAATTACTCCGATTTTATTAAGAGGTTGGAAAATATTGGACAGGTTCCTTTGCCGCCTTATATCAAAAGAGAAAAAAAAGATGATAGTGACAACTTAAATTATCAGACTGTTTATGCTAAAGATGAGAAAATTGGTTCCTCGGCTGCCCCAACAGCTGGCCTTCATTTTACTGAAGAACTTTTGCAAAAAATAGAAAAAAGGGGAATAAAAATTTTAGAAGCTAGTTTGCATGTTGGCCTGGGAACCTTTTGGCCAATAAAAACGGAAAATATTTTAGAACACAAAATGCACAGTGAAGAGATAGAAATATCAGCTCAAACAATAAATTCTATAATTAAAAACAAAAACAAAGGCAAAAGGATTATAGCTGTTGGCACCACTTCTTGTCGGATTTTGGAAAGTTTAGCAACTTTTTTAAAGTTTAGAGAGGATGGCGAGATAGAAGAATATGATGGGGGCGATTTGAGATTTTTTACTGACATTTTTATTTATCCGGGTTATAAATTTAAAATTGTTGATTGTTTGATTACTAATTTTCATCTTCCTAAATCAAGCTTGCTTCTTTTAATTAGCGCTTTAATTGGCCGTGAGAAGACTTTAAGTTTGTATCAAGAGGCTGTTAATTTGAAATATCGTTTTTTTAGTTACGGTGATGCCATGTTCATAATTTGATTTTTAGCAGTTTTTCTGCTAGATTCTAGTTATATATTAAAACAATAATTTATGTTAAGAAACATTTTTTATTTTTTGAAAGTAGTATTTGTTTCGCTTTTAATAATATTGCCAATTAGATATTTTATAATTCAACCTTTTTATGTTAAAGGAGCTTCAATGGAGCCCAATTTTCATGATCATGAGTATCTGATAATTGATGAAATATCTTACAGATTTAACGAACCGCAAAGAGGTGAGGCGGTTGTTTTTAGATATCCTTTAAATCCTAAGGAATATTTTATAAAAAGAATAATAGCTTTACCAAACGAAACCGTTGAAATTATTGATGGCGACATTTATGTATTTAACGATGAAAATCCAGACGGTTTTATTCTTAATGAATCTTTATATTTAGATAAAAGCGTCAAAACCTATAATTTGGAGGAGGGGCCGATAAGCGTTGGAGAAAGCGAATATTTTGTTTTAGGGGATAATCGCCATGCTTCTATGGATTCTCGTAGTTTTGGCCCAGTAAACAAAAGTTTTTTAGTTGGAAAGGTTATGCTTAGAGCTTGGCCTTTCAGAGATTTCACTTTTTTTAATAATTTAAACTATTATAATAATTAAATTTAAAAATATGGGCAGACGAAAAAAAGGTGAGAAAAAAATTTCTTTTGTTAGAAAGATTTCTAAGAATAATAATAGAAATGTTAAAGAAAAAATTCCTTCTAATAAAAACTTTCAAAGACTTTTGGGAATGAAAGATATTTTGCCGGTTGATTACAAATTTCTTGGTCCAATTGTTAAAAAAATAGAAGATTTTGCCCATTGTTATGGTTTTAATAAAATAGAAACTCCAGTTATTGAAGGTTTTCCTCTATATAAAAAGGTTTTAGATAAAAATAAATTAAACAATTTATTTTTAATAGAACAAAAAGGTGGAGAGAAAAATTGTTTAAGACCAGACTTGGTTCATGGAATGGCCAGAGCCTTGGTTGAGCATAATATTTTAAACACACAAGAAAGACCTTCAAAATTTTTCTCAGTTGGTCCGGTTTTTAGGCAGGAAAAAGTTAGGGGTGGTGTTTATAGACAGTTTACTCAGTTTAATTTCAGTATTTTTAATGATATTAAACCTTCTTCTGATGCCTTCTTAATTTTTTTGGTTTATAATATTTTTAAAGAATTGCAAATTGATGTTCAAATTCAAATCAACAGCCTTGGTGACTCAATTTGTCAGAAAGAGTTTTTATCAAAATTTGTTAAGGCTTTTAAAGAACGTGGTAAAAAGAATAAGCTATGTCCAGAGTGTAAAAAGAATTTGTCTAAAAATCCAGCATTATTGTTGGAATGTCAGGAAGAATCATGTTTGGATTTGCGAAATGAAATGCCCCAAATAATTAATTTTTTATCAGAAGAAAGCAATTCTCGTTTTTACAAAACTTTGGAATTTTTAGATGAAATGGATGTCAATTATAATTTTAATCCATACTTGATTAAAGATTTGGGTTCATACAACGATTTAATATTTGAGGTTTGGCCAGTAGATAAAAGCGGAGAATTAAATAATAAAATATCTCTTGGCAGAGGTGGAAGATATGATAATTTATTTAACAATTTGACTGGAAGAGATCTGCCTTTCTTGAGCTTTAATGGTGGTATTGAAAGAATGCTTATCAAATCCAGAGAAAACAATCAGTTGGTTGAAGAAAACAGAAACGATGTTATCTTTTTGGCCCAGATAGATGGACAATCAAAAATTAAAGCCATGTTTTTATTCAAAGATCTTCTAAAAAGAGGTTTTAATGTTTTTCAAGCTTTTCACTTGGATGATTTAAAGGGTCAAATGGAAGAAGCAAAGAGTTATAAAGCCAATATTGTTCTAATATTAGGCAAAAAAGAGCTAGCCGATGAAACAATTCTATTTAGAGATACTGATTCTGGGGTTCAAGAAATAATCGCTCAAAAGGATCTTATTTCTAGACTTGAAAAAAATATTAAGTAGTGTTATAATTAATTCACTAATAAAATTAATAAAATAGAAGGGGGGGTATTATATGGCTGATTTAAAAAGAAAAAAGGGAGAAAGTTTTGAGGCTTTTTTAAGACGTTTTAAAAGCGGTTTAAAAAATAATAAAAGATTAGAAACTTTTAGAGGCAAACAAACTTTTACTAAGAAAAAAACAAAAATTCAATTGAAAAAATCTGCTTTAGCCAAAATTGGTTTAGGTAAGAAATACGAGATTTTAAGAAAAACAGGTAAATTAGAAGAAGGTAAAAAAATCAAATAAAAAAAGAGGGCCGATTGGCCTTCTTTTTTTATTTTTTAAATATGTTTTTGAACTTATATAATGGGCTGGATTGTGAATATTGTTTGATTCTATCTCGAGCATGTCTGGTTTTGGCAAAATCCAACCATTGAATATTCGGCCCTTTTCTGTTTTTTTCAATTATAATTTCAACTACATCACCATTTTTTAATTCTTGGCTTAAAATACTAATTTTCTCATTTATTAAAACGCCAGAGGCTTTGTTCCCGATGTCGGTATGAATGGCATAAGCAAAATCTATTGGAGTTGATTTTTCTGGTAATTCAATAACATCGCCCTTAGGAGAAAAGACAAAAATTCTGTCTTGAAATATATTGGTTTTTATTTCCTGAATAAATTTTTCCGTATCTTGATTTTCTTTTTGTATTTCCAATATTTCTTTTATCCAGTTGGGCTTACTATAATCTCGACTTTCACTTTTATAGCTCCAATGGGAAGCTATTCCATACAAAGACTCTTCATGCATTTCTTTGGTTTTAATTTGAAATTCGGTAGCCTTACCTTCGGGTCCAATGATCGTAGTGTGCAAACTTCTATAACCATTAGGTTTTGGTATGGCAATATAATCTTTAAATCTTCTTGATATTGGTTTCCAAATTGAATGAATTACTCCTAAGATTTTATAACAATCTTCAATATTATTAACCACCACTCTTAAGGCAAATACATCATAAATTTCATCAAATTTTCTATCTTTTCTTTGCATTTTTTGCCATATACTATAAAGATGTTTAAAGCGAGCGGTTATTTCATATTCAATATTAAGTTTTTTTAAATCTTCTTCTAGGCGGTTTTTAACTCTATTAAAAAACTGATTTCTTTCGGCTTTTTTTTCTATTTCATATTTATACTCTATTTTTTTATATTCGTTGGGGTAAAGATATTTAAAACAAATATCTTCCATTTGCCATTTTAAACGCCAGATACCAAGTAGTCCGGCTATAGGCGCGTATATCTCTAGTGTTTCTTTGGCTATTCTTTGCTGTTTATTTTCCGGTAAAGCATCTAGTGTTTTTAGATTGTGAAGACGATCACAAAATTTTATATAAATAATGCGAACATCGTCAATTACTGCTAAAAACATTTTTCTTAAATTTTCACGATATCTTTCAATACCCCTGTATTTTATTTTTCCCAATTTGGTTATTCCGCTAACCAGCTTGGCGACGTCTTCCCCAAATATTTCCCTAATTTCCTCAACTGTATGTTCTGTGTCTTCTGGAACATCGTGAAGAATGCCAGCAACTATGGTGTTTTGATCGGCTTTTATTTGAGCCAAATTAAAGGCGGTGTGCAAACAATGCTCAATATAAGGCTCACCACCTTTACGAAGCTGGTTTTTGTGAGCCTTGTCGGCAAATTCATAGGCCTTCATTAATTCTTTGACATCTATATTTTGATTTGTTTCCTGGGCCTTTTTTACGAGCCTTTCAATGGTCATAAAAAATTTTATTATTTTATTTTTTATGCTATAATCTCTTTATATAATACCAAATAGCGTTGAATTTAGCAATTTATAAAATTAAAATATTTCTTATGCTTAATATCAAAAAAAGTTTGAAAATTAAGATATTTTTAGGATTGTTTTTTCTATCTTTATTTTTGTTTTTTAATATCGATTCAGTTCTAGCATCCTCCAATGATGTTTTTGGAATAAATACGGTTGACAATCAACTAGTTCTAGAAAAATCCGATCCTCGTCAAGTTGTAGCTAGAATTATTAATATTTTTCTTGGTTTGATGGGGCTGATAGCGGTGTCTCTAATCATTTTTGCGGGGTTTACTTGGATGACCTCAGAAGGTAATGAAGAAAAAATTTCTAAAGCAAAGGGAATACTTAAAAGCGCTACTATCGGTTTATTTATAATTATGTCTGCTTGGGGTATAGTTACTTTTATATTTAGAGAATTAGCTGATCAAGGTTCTCCACAATTAGCCTCACCTGATAATTCAACTTATTTTCAAAATGGTTTAGGGGCTGTTGGGGCTTGTACCGTTGAAAGTGTTTATCCAGAACCAGGTCAAAAAAATGTTCCCAGAAATTCAATGATTATGGTAACTTTTAAAGAAGAGGTTTCTCCAGAAACAGTTATTCCTAACACAAACATCTGTTTAGAGGAAAATTTTTCCTTTGAATCAATGTCTTGTTCTGAACCAGTTAGCTTTACTTTTGATACTTCCGACAATAAAATATTTGTCCTTTTTCCTGATAATATTTTGGGCAATGAAAATAGTGACTCTTCTTATGTTGTTTATTTTTCTAACAATGTCTTAAAACTTGATGGCAGTCAATCAATATTTAATACTTGTGCTCCTCAATATTTATTATGGAATTTTATTGTAAGTAATAAACTGGATCTTACGCCACCAAAAATATTAAATATTTTCCCTCAAGATGATGATGGCAGAGATTCATCTGAAATCACATCAACCCTTCAATTTGCTCAAGGAAGTATTTTGGTTTCAGGTGTTCCTAGTTATTTTGAATCAGCCAAAGTAGTTTCCGTTACTAATGGTGGAGGAACAACTATTAATGCTACTGCTTCTGTTAATCAAAATTATAATGGATTGTATACTAATTTTACAGTATCTATTAGTGCTGCTCAAAAAGCTCAATTATCGAGTGGTTCTACTAGTTTGGGGGCTTTTGATATTGTTAACAACCAAATTGAATTCACTAATTATTTTTCTTTTAAAATAGATGAGGGATTTGAAAGCGGAAACTCTTGGAGTGTTGTTTTAAAGAAAATGATTCCAGCTGATAAAATTAAAGTTGGTTCTTATGAATATACTTTTGTTAATTCTCCTAGCTCCGGCTATAATATCGAGGTGGTTGGGAATGCTATTGATCAGGCTCAAAAAATTTGTGTAGCTTTAAATGATCATCCTAATGTTGAAGTAGATTCTTGCAGTTCAAACAATATAATTCTTAAATCAAGGGTCGGTGGTTCGGTTGGTAATTCAATAATTTTACAATCTTATTCTAGCAAAATTAGTGTTGTTCCTTTTAGTGGTGGAATTGATAGAGTAGAAAGGGTTATTGTCAACGACAAAAAAGACAAGCCAATGAATTCTGGTATACAAATAACATTTGATGAGGCTATAAACCCATTGGTAGTTTCAGGTGATAGTGAGGAAGTTAAAAATTATATTAGGATTTTAAATTTATCTGAAAACGACGCTTTAATAAGTGGAAAGTTTGTTATTTCTTCTAATTATAAAACAGTTGAATTTATTTCTGATTTTAAGTGTGGAGCTAACAGTTGTGGTGAAGATATTTTCTGCCTACCAGCCAACAGTAAAATCAAAGTTGAAATTATGGCAGCTGGTCTGTTTGATTGTGAAGCCAGCGATGCTAATTGTTTAAATAAAAGCCCATTTTCTAGCTGTATTAACAATGTTTGTCAAAATCAAGAGTCAAAAAGATATCCATTGTCTGCAACGCCAATAAATGGTGTGGTTGATACCGCTCTTAATTCTTTGGATGGAAATGGTGATGGTTATTCCTATGGTCCAGCTTCTTATTATAACAAAAATCAAGAAGATCCAATGACTGGTGATAATTATTCTTGGTCTTTTTGGATAAATGATAAAATTGATTCTACTCCTCCAAAAATATTACAATTTTCACCAGAAACTCCAGCGAGTTTGTTTGGACCAATTGAAATAGTTTTTGACAAATTGTTATCAGCTGATACTCTCAGAACCGGACAATCAATTTCTGATGCCAGTGGTCAAACGGTTGTTCATAATAGAATAAATTTAATTAGTGGCCAACTGGTTGGTTACTGGATAGATTTCGCTGGTCAGGATGTTAATCCAATTGATGGTGATTACGATCGAACTCAAGTCTTTATTAATCATGCCAAATTTTTTGAAGGAGCTGGCTATAGAGCACAAGCTGGATCTGGTGTTAGAGATATATATCAAAATTGTTTTAAACCAAGTGCTAGTATTGATTGTGTGGCTGATCCATTAAATCCTTCTTGTTGTGATGGAACTCCTAGTTCTGGTTCAAGTTGCAATTAGTTTATTTTATCTTTATATTTATTTTAAATATATTTGTATTTGTTTTTAATTGTTTTATTATATTTTTAATTTATTAATATTAAATAATTGTTTATCTTTTTGGTAAATGATTTTAAGAAATTATGTCAAAAGAAAAAAAGACAAAGGAGCCAGTAAAAGCAGGTTCTAACAAGACAGAAGCAGCTTCCTTGGCTATGCAACAAATAAAAAGTAAGTTTGGTGATGGGGCAATTATGAAATTTGGCGAAGCTAGAAAAACCAACGTTGATGCTGTTTCAACTGGTTGCTTGTCCCTAGACTTAGCTTTTGGAATTGGAGGTGTTCCTCGCGGTAGGGTTATAGAAATTTTTGGACCAGAATCTTCCGGTAAAACAACTTTAGCTCAACACATTGTAGCTGAGGTTCAAAAGTTAGGAGGAATAGCTGCTTTTGTGGATGCTGAACATGCCTTAGATCCTGATTATGCTGAGAAAATAGGTATTAACGTCAAAGAAATGTTAATTTCTCAACCAGATACTGGAGAACAGGCCTTGGAAATAGTTGAAACTTTAGTAAGATCAAATGCGGTTGATGTTGTGGTGGTGGATAGTGTGGCCGCCCTAGTTCCTCAAAAAGAAATAGAAGGCGATATGGGAGATCAACATATGGGACTTCAAGCTAGGCTTATGAGTCAAGCCCTTAGAAAATTAACTGGAATAATTTCTAAAACCAAAACCGTAGTTATTTTTATCAATCAGATCAGAAACAAAATTGGTGTATTTTTTGGTAATCCAGAAACAACTAGTGGTGGTAATGCTCTTAAATTTTATTCATCAGTTAGGGTTGAGGTAAGAAGAAGTGCTCAAATTAAACAAGGAGAAAAAATACTTGGAAACAGAGTCAAAGCTAAGGTGGTTAAAAACAAAGTAGCCGCTCCTTTTAAATCAGCGGAGTTTGATATTATGTATAACGAAGGCATTTCTATTGCTGGCGACTTACTTGATCTTGGAGTTGAATATGATGTTATTAAAAAATCGGGAAATTCTTACGTTTATGGTCAACATAAAATGGGAACTGGCAGAGAAAATGCTAAAAACTATTTGAAGTCACAAGATAAGTTGATAAAGGAAATCAGAGCCAAAATAATGGAAGAATATAACAAAAAAGAAAATAAATAGATTTTTTTCTCAAAATTTATAAAGATTAAAATACTCTTGAAAAAAGAGTATTTTAATTATAAAAGCTTTATTTTTTTATCAATTAATGATAAAATATAATAAAAGTTTTTATTTATTAATTAAGTCATCGAATGTCTAATTTTTTTATTTTGTCCTTAGGCGGATCAATGGTTTCTTTGCCCGAAGGCGTAAATGTTATTTTTTTAAAAAAATTTAAGAGATTAATTGAAGACAGGGTTAAAAGTGGTGACAAGTTTATTATCGTCGTTGGTGGGGGATTTAATGCCAGAAATTTTGTTAAAGAAGCTTCTAAAATCAATCCTAAATTAAGCTCTAATAATCGTGATTGGATAGGTATTTCGGCTACCCATCTTAATGCTAATATTGTTAAGTCAATTTTTGGTGATTTAGCCTACGAGGTTTTAATAGAAAGTCCTAATGTTAAAATAAAAACCAAAAAACCATTATTGTTTTCTGGCGGTTATTTGCCTGGCAATTCGTCTGATTTTGTCTGTGCTGTTTTGGCTAAGACATATGGTATAAAAAATATAGTTAATATTAGTAATATTGATTATGTCTACAATAAAGATCCTAGAAAATACAAAGATGCTGAAAAAATAAAAAAAATAAATTGGCAAGAATTTTTATCAATTGTTGGTAGCAAGTGGACGCCTGGTCTTAACTCTCCTTTTGATCCAATTGCTTCTAAATTCTGCCAAAAAGAAGGAAAAAAAGTAGTGATTTTAAATGGCTCCAATTTATCAAATTTAAAAAATTATTTAGCCGGTAAAAAATTTAAAGGCACGGAAATATATGGAAAAAAATGATTTAAAAATTGAGAATTCAAATTTAGTTGACGATAAATTGCAAACAAAAACCATTGTTCACTCTAGATTTTTAAAAGGTCTGATAGATTTTTTAAAAGAATATTCAGTTATTGGACTGGCCATTGGTGTTGTTGTGGGCCAAACATCTAAAGACTTGGTTGATTCTTTGGTCAAGGGTATTTTTATGCCCATAGTTGAGCTTTTGGTTTCCAAAGATAAGTTTGATAATCTGGTTTTTTCAATAAAAAATGTTAGTTTTGACGTTGGCAGTGTTTTAAGTTCATTCATAACATTTTTAATTGTTATGTCTTTGTTATATTTTATTGTCAAAAAAATTATAAAAAACGACAATTTTTTACCTAAAAAATAATTATGGACAATAAAAAAATTATTTTAGGCGTTGATCCTGGCTTAGCTGATACGGGTTTTGGTGTTATAGAAGTAAACGGCTCAAGCATTAAGTGTCTTGATTTTGGTTCGATAAAAACTTTTCCCAAAGAAGATTTTGTTGATCGTTTAAAAAAAATTGATAATTCCTTGCAAGAAATAATAAGCAAGTATAAGCCAAACATAGCTTCTATTGAGAAATTATTTTTTAATACTAATGCTAAAACGGCTTTATTGGTGGGTCAGGCCAGGGGAGTGGCTTTGCTTAATATTGCTAAAAATGATATACCAATTTTTGAGTTTACTCCATTGCAATTAAAACAAACACTTACTAACTACGGTCGTGCCGACAAAAACCAAATAAAAAAAATGATAAAAATTTTTTTGAATCTAAAAGATGTTCCTAAGTCAGATGATAGCGCTGACGCTTTGGGTTTGGCGATTTGTGCTATTAATTGTTTGAAGAAAAAATAATATGGATAAAAAGAAAATTAAAATAATTCATGTTTCAGCTGAGGTAGCTCCATTTTCTAAAACTGGAGGTTTGGCTGATGTTGCTCGCAGTTTGCCGGAGGCTCTATTCAAGTTGGATCACGATGTTAGAATAATTACCCCGTTTTATGGAAAGCTGATAGACGAAAGGGAATATAATTTAAAAATGATTTTTAAAAATATTAATGTTGTAATTGATCCTGAAAATTCAATCAAGGTTAATTTCTGGCAAGGAAAATTGAATGGTGGGCTTCCGGTTTATTTTGTAGATATAAAAAAATATTTTTCTAAGCATAAGAGGATTTATGGTTCTGACAAGGAAAATGTAAGATTTTTAACATTTAATGTTGCTGTTTTAAAATTGTTAAACATTTTAGAACTAGTTCCTGATATTATTCATTGCCATGATTGGCATTCTGGATTAATCCCATATTTTTTAAAAAACAAAGGGCGTTATACTAAAATTTTTTCAAAAACTAAAACAGTTTTCACTATACACAACTTAGCCTTTCAAATGGGAAGAAATTGGTTTCATATTCCACCAGAAAAAAAAGATTATGGTCGAAAAAAAATACCATTAGTTAGCGACCCAGAAATAGAAAACGTAAACTTTGCTAAAAGGGCTATAATGTCAGCTGATATTATTAATGCTGTTAGCGAGAAATATCGAGACGAAATTATGACTAAGAAATTTGGTCAGGATTTACATCGCATACTCAAAAATAGGAGTAATCGTTTGTTTGGCATAGTAAATGGAATTGATTATGATTCTTATAATCCACAAAACGACCCCGGTCTTTTCCATAAATTTGATTTTAAGACTCATAAGTTAAAAAAAGAAAATAAAAAATTTTTACAAAAAAAATTAGGACTACCAGTCAATGAAAATGTCCCACTTATTTGCTCTACCTCTAGAATTGCTCATCAAAAAGGTTTTGATGTTGTTTTAAAATTATTGCCATTTTTGTCAAGATTAGATATTCAAATAATTTTTATGGGTGATGGTAGCGAAAATTATATAAAAGAAATAAAAAATTTAAACAAAAAATTTCCTAAAAAAATATTTTGGATGCCATTTCGAGAAAATCATGATATAGAAACACTGGTTTATGCTGGTTCCGACTTTTTCGTTCTCCCATCCTACTATGAGCCTTGTGGAATAAATCAAATGATATCTATGCGTTATGGATGTATTCCGATTGTGAGAGAAACTGGCGGTCTTTATGATACTGTCAAAAATTTTAATCCAGGATCAAAAAATGGAACCGGTTTTACTTTTAGATATGAGGACGAATTTTCTTTTTTTTGGGCAATAGTTAGAGCCCTGGAAACTTATAAATATAAAGATGTTTGGAATAGTATAATTGAAAGAGCTATGTCTCAATCTAGTAGTTGGGAGATACCAGCTCAAAAATACGTTAAGCTTTATAAAAAAGCCATTAAAATTAAAGACTAATTTAAAATGTTGTGGATAAACTTTCTTCATTTATATCAGCCAGCCAACTCAGATGCTTATAGGATAGAAGAGGCAACCGATTTGAGTTATGAAAGAATTTTTAAAGCTTTAGATAAAAATAAAGATATAAAATTTACTTTTAATATTTCCGGATGTTTGGTGTTGCGTTTAGTTGAATTAAAAAGATTTGATTTGATAAATAAAATAAATTGTTTATTAGAAAGAAGGCAAATCGAATTAGTTGGTTCAGCCGCTTATCATCCTTTATTGCCTTTAGTTGATAAAAAAGAAATTGTAAGGCAAATTAAAGAAAACGAAGCAATAATTAAAAAATATTTTCCTAAAGCAAAATTGTCTGGATTTTTTTTACCAGAGATGGCTTATGGATTGGAAGTGGCTAAAATTATTAAAAAATTAGGATATTCCTGGGTAATATTAGATGAAATTTCTTATGATTTATCTACTGACAAGATTGATTATTCTAAGATTTATAAAGATAAAAACAGCCAATTAAAAATTATTTTTAGATCAAGAAATTTTTCCAACTGTTATGTTCCCGATAAAATTCTTGATTTTTTAGCCAGAGATAAAAAAAATTTGAATAGGGTTATTGTTAGCGCCACTGATGGAGAGTTATATGGTTTAAGGCACCGTGATCCTAGAAAGAAATTCGAAAAACTCTTAAAAAAGAAAGAATTAAAAACTATTCTAATTTCAGATTATGTTAAAAATAAAAAAGTTATTAATGTTTCGGTTAAAAACAGCAATTGGGAGTCAAGTGAAGCGGATTTAATTAAAAAAGAGCCCTATCACCTCTGGTATAGTAAAAAAAATAAAATTCATTTAAAATTATGGGAGCTAGCCAATCTAACCTATAGAATAATTGAAAAACACAAAAGGGATGCAAATTATGATTGGTCTATATGGCATTTCGTTAGAGGTTTAGCTAGTTGTACTTTTTGGTGGGCTAGCGACAATGATTTTAAGCATAATTTTGGTCCAAGAGCCTGGAGTCCAGATGAAATTGAAAGGGGAATAGTAGAGTTTGTTAGAGCTGTCAGATCACTAGAAAACTCCACTTCTAGGGAAGAAAAAATGAAAGCTGAGATGTTATTAATAAAAATAAAAAAAATGATTTGGACCAAGCATTGGTCAAGAAACTGATTTTTTAATATTTTATGAATAAAATAGAAAAGTTGTTTGATAAAGGATATGTTTTGGAATTTTTTAATAAAAGAATATTGCCACTATATCCCGATTTTAAAAAGATAGAAAAAATCGACATAATTCCCCATAAAAAATTTATTTGGGTTGGTTCTTATCATGTTGTTTTAGAGTTTAAAGTTAGTTTTTCCGTGAAGTCAGATAGTAAAAAAAAGAAAATAAAAAAATTGTCGTTTTTTTGCACGGCTCATTCCAGTGAACCTAGAAAAAATGTTTACGATATTTTAAATCATCTCTGGGAAAATGGTTTTGCCAGGGGTTTTTTAACCATTCCTCGCCCAATTTTATATTCTAAATATTTCAACGCTTCTTTTTATAGAGGAGTTAATGGTGATAGTTTGTTAGAATTTATTAAAAGTAAAAATAAAAGAGAAATTGAAAAAATAGTTAAAAAAACAGCCGAATGGTTGGCTAAACTCCACAGAATACCAATTGGAAAAGACATCCAGTATGACAAAAGTAAAAGCAAAATTAAAACAGTTATTCCTGGTTATAAAAAAATACTAAAAAGTGTTGAAGAGAAATATAATGGTGAATATTTGAAGGATATAAAAAAAATTTATGATTATCTGATAGAATTAGAAGAAGATTTTTTCAAATTAAGTCACAAAAGATGGTTGATTCATGGCGACGCTCATCCAGAAAACATAATTAAAATCAGTAACAAAAAAATGGCCATGATTGATTTTACTGACATATCACCATCTGATTTTGCTAGAGATCTGGGAACCTTTTTGCAACAAGTTGAGTATAAATTAAAAAAGCATTCTTACTCCAGTTCCTATATTAAAAAAATCCATAATATTTTTATTGAGAGCTACTGTAAAAAGGCCAGAGTTAAATATAATATTAGATTAAAGGAGCGGGTTAAGCTTTATTATTATTGGACAGCTATTAGGACAGCTGTTTATTGGCTGACAAAACACAACCCGGATCCAAGCAGATCAGAACCGTTAATAAACGAAGTTAAAAAGAAGTTAAAATTATAATATATGCTTATAGATTTACAACTACATTCTTCTTATTCCGATGGTTATTTAAGTCCAACCAAATTGGTTGATTTTGTTTTTAAAAATGGAATCAAGGTGGCTGCTTTAACTGACCACAATACTTTGGCTGGACTGCCAGAGTTTAAAAAAGCTTGTAGTTTTAAAAAGATAAAAGCGATTAATGGTTTAGAGCTTTATTGTAAATATAAAAATAAAAAGATAAATATTTTATGGTATAATTTTGATGAAAAGGACGAAGGACTTATTGGTCTGCTTAAAGAGAGTCAGTCCAGAAGAGCCGTTTTAGTAAAAAAATCTTTGTTAAAATTAAAAAAACGAGGATTTAAAATAAATGTAGAAAAAATAATAAGTGAATTTGAAAATTATATACCCGTAAATCGCTTAAGTGAAAAAATAATCAGTAATAAATTTAATTATAATAAAGTTTTAAAAGAAATTAAAAAAAGGGATAAATTAATTAGAATTCCGAGAGAAGAAGATATTATTAGAGAACTTTTTTTCAGTAAAAAAGGAGAATATTTAAATGAATCATATATTAATATAGATAGAGTTATTAAAATTAAAAAAAGAATTGGTGGTCAATTAGTTTTTTGTCATCCTGGGAAATATAATAAATATGGCAACAACATGACCGAAAAGTTAAAAAAAATAGGAGTTGATGGAATAGAAATTTTATCTCCTCATCATTCCGTCGGTGCTGTACTATATTCTCAATTTTTAGCAGAAGATTTAAATTTAATATCCACTGGTGGTTCTGATTTTCATCGTTTTGAGGAAGGGAATGGAAAAATAAAAAGTTCTGCTGATTGGTTTTTGATTGATAGCCGAAAGTTGAGGAGAATAAATGAAATAATAGGATAAAAATATGAATAATAAAAAAAATGAAAAAGTGACAAAAGAAAGTAGTCCAGAAAATTTTTCTGGTAATAAAGTAAAAATAAGTCTTTTGGCCTTAGCTATTTTTGTTTTGGGTGTAATTAGCCTTTTATCTTTGTTTGCCTTATCCGGAAAATTTGGTTTATTTTTAAACAAATATTTATCTTTGGGGTTCGGTTGGGCTAAGTGGTTTTTTCCTTTCTTGTTGATTTTTTTCAGTATTGCCCTATACAAAGGAAAAATGTTTTTTGCTAAAAAGTCTAATTATATTGGTCTTTTTTTGTGTTTTCTGTTTTGGCCATTAATTTTTCATTTCTTTTTTGACACTGAAGTTTTAAAAGAAAAGGCTCTAATTGGCTCTGGCGGAGGGTATTTGGGCATGTATCTTTCTTTATTTATAAAAAATATTTTTGGTTTCTGGGGAGGATTGGTGATAACCTTAGCTTTATTTCTTTTTTCAATAATTTTAATGTTTGGCATTACTTTGTCAGATATAGTCGGATCTAAAAGTTATTTAGCTAAAATAACTTCTTGGTTTTCTAATATAATTAAAAAAAATGATTCCGAAAATGAAAACTTAGATGAAGAGATGGGTGATGAAGAAGATTATTCGGACGACGAAGAAATTTTAGAAATTGAAGATGATAAAAAAACTATTGAAAAAAACAAAAAAAGAGAAGTTGAAAATATTGAAGAGGAAATATTTTTTTCTAAAAAAGAAATTGGAGCTCCAAATACAATTAAAGAAAAAAAACAGGATGAATTGAAAATAAACTGGAAGGCCAAAAAAGTAAAAATGGATTTACCATTAGATTTGTTAAGCGGTGAGGTTGGTAAGGCCACTAGTGGAGATATTAAAAATAATATTTTGGTAATTCAAAGAACGTTAGAAAATTTTGGTATTTCAGTTGATATGGGAGAGGTTAATGTTGGACCAACAGTTACTCAATACACTTTTAAACCATCCGAAGGTATTAAGTTGTCAAAAATAACAACTTTAAGTAATGACCTGTCCTTGGCTTTGGCTGCTCATCCTATCAGAATAGAAGCCCCTATTCCTGGCAAATCTTTGGTTGGTATCGAAGTTCCTAATAAAACAAAGGCAATTGTTGGTTTGAGAGAAATTTTAGAAGATAAAGATTTTAAAACTCGTGGCAGTAATTTAATGGCTGCTTTAGGTAAAGATGTTTCTGGAAAAAATATTGTTTATGATATTGCTAAAATGCCCCACTTATTAGTGGCTGGAGCCACGAATTCTGGCAAATCAGTTTGTTTGAATGCCATTATTATTGGTCTGTTATATCAAAATAATCCCGAAGATTTAAGATTTATTATGGTTGACCCTAAGAGAGTTGAATTACCATCTTATAATAATATTCCTCATTTATTAACCCCAGTTATTACCGAAGTTAATAAAACAGTTAATGCTCTTAGATGGTGTTTGAATGAAATGGATAGAAGATATGAAATTCTAAATCAAGCTGGTAAAAAAAATATTCAAAGTTATAATGAGTCTAGTAAAGAAAAAATGCCTTTTATAGTCTTTATAATCGATGAATTAGCTGATTTAATGATTTCAGCCGCTAAAGATATAGAAAGCAGTGTTATTCGTCTAACTCAAATGTCTAGAGCTGTTGGCATTCATTTAATTTTAGCAACTCAAAGACCTAGCGTTGATGTTATCACTGGATTAATAAAGGCTAATACTCCATCCAGAATAGCTTTTTCAGTCGCTTCAATTGTTGATTCTAAAACAATTTTAGATTCTTCTGGGGCTGAAAAACTTTTAGGTAAGGGAGATATGCTTTTTAGTACAGCTGAACTTTCTAAACCGAAGAGAATTCAGGGAGCTTATGTAAGTGATGCTGAAATATTTTCGATAGTTAATTTTATTAAAGAGAAATATGGATCAGCTGATTATCTTGAAGGTATTGTGGAGAGACAAAAGGTCAGTGGAATGGGTGGCGTTGGCTTGGATGGTAATTTTGGAGACGAAGATGAGCTTTTAGAAGAAGCCAAAGAAATAATTGTTTTAGCTGGAAAGGCGTCAACTTCTTTACTGCAAAGAAGATTGAGAATAGGCTATTCTCGGGCAGCTAGTATTTTAGATATGTTGGAAGAAGCTGGAATAATAGGACCATCTAATGGTTCTAAGCCTAGAGAAATTTTAATTTCCAATGAACAACTTAGGGCCAGTTCTGGTAATTCTATTTCCGGAATGCCACTACACGACCGCTCGGAAAGCAAAGCCCCAGAAAATTATCTTTATCAGGAAGAGGAAAGTTCTTTAATTTTAGATAATGATTCTGATCAGGAAGAAAAGCTCGAAGTTTCGTCTCAAGAAGATGATTTAAGTGATGAAGCTGATGAAATTAGCGAAAAAGATGAAGATGAAGTTAAAAATGATGACGATGATTTTGGTAAATATTTTTCAAAATAATTATATGACTTTTTTATTAAATATCTTTAAAAAAATAATACCAAAAAATTTTTTAGACAAACTTCGACCAATTTACCATTATTTTCTTAGTTATTTGGCAGCTGTTTTTTATGGATTTCCTAGCAACAAATTAATTGTAATTGGTATAACAGGAACATCAGGAAAGACTAGCTCAGTTTATTTAATGGCCAAAGCCTTAAATCAAGCTGGATATAAGACTGGTTATACATCAACTGCCATGTTTGGTGACGGAGATAAGGAATGGCTAAATGACAAAAAAATGACTATGGTCGGTCGTTTTTTTACACAGAAAATGTTAAGTCAAATGGTAAAAAATGGTTGTGTTTATGCCATTGTAGAAACAACTTCTGAGGGAATTAGACAATTTAGACATCGATTTATTAATTATGATATAGCTTGTTTTACTAGTTTATATCCCGAACATATAGAGTCTCATGGGAGTTTTGAAAATTATAAAAAGGCTAAAGGAAATTTATTTTCTCACTTAAAAAGATGTAAAACAAAATATGTTGATGCCGATAAAAAAGTTGTAAAAATAAAAAATAATTTATCAAAGATAAATTTTAATAAAGTTAAAAAAACTATAATTGCTAATGGTGACAATGAGCACAGTTCATTCTTTACTAATTTTTGGTCGGAAGATAAAATTATTTATCGTTTTGGTGATTTTAATGAACAAAACTTTTTTTCAATATTTTATAACAACATCTCTGTTGTTGATAGAAAAATTTCATTTGATATTTTTTTTGAAAAAAAAGTTGCTGGCAATAATGAAATAGTCAATAAGAAAATTAATCTTGTTCTTTTAGGAGAGTTTAATGTTTTGAATTCGTTACCATTATTGTCGTTGGCTATAAATCAGGAGATAGATTTAGATTTAATTATTGACAATCTTGGTAAGATTAAAAATATTCCCGGCAGAATTGAAATTGTTGATGCCGATCAAAAATTTTTGGCCATAGTCGATTATGCTTATGAACCAGTGGCTCTGGAAAAACTTTATCGAACCATTGACTCAATGAGAGATGAAAAGAAAAATGGAAAATTAATTCATATTTTGGGATCAGCTGGTGGTGGAAGAGACAAAAGTCGCCGACCAATTTTAGGTGAAATGGCTGGAAGCAAGGCCGACTTTGTTATTGTTACTAATGAAGATCCTTATGATGAAAATCCTCTAGATATAATAAATCAAGTTGCTGTTGGAGCTAAAAGTGTTGGAAAAATCGAAGGTAATAATTTGTTTCGCATATTGGATCGCAGAGAGGCTGTCAGAAAGGCCTTAAGCTTAATTTCAAGCGAAGATGATATTGTTTTAATTACTGGTAAAGGAAGCGAACAGGCTATTTGTTTAAAAGATGGTAAAAAAGATCCATGGGATGATAGACTGGTGTTAAGAGAGGAGATTGTTAATTACAAAAATATTATTTTGTAGTTTTATTTATATTTCTTTTATAATCTATTGACCAAAGGATTATATTTGCTATAATATTAGTAGATAGTTTTATTTATTATACTTCTTGTTTATAGAATCCTATGATTCTATATATGAGGGTTTTAAAAAAAATATGAACACAAAGAGAAAAGGTTTTACCTTGATCGAGTTGTTGGTGGTTATTGCCATCATTGGTATCTTGGCAACTTTAGCTGTTGTTGCTTTACAACAAGCTAGAAAGAATGCTAGAGATGCTAAAAGAATTGCTGACGTACGCCAAATGCAAACAGCTTTGGAATTGTACTTCAATGACAATCAATACTATCCAGATGCAGTAACAGCTGGCGACACAATCGCTTCAAATGGTGTTACTTACATGAACATCGTTCCAACTGCTCCAACTCCAGCTGATGGTACTTGTACAGCTACTTCTAATGAATACGTTTACACAGCAACGGGAACAGTTACTGGTGCTAGCTACACTATTGATTTCTGTTTAGGAGGCCAAACTGGTGGAATGACTGCTGGTGAAAAATGTGCTACTCCTGGTGGAATCATCGAGAGTGCTTGTGCTGATCTATAAAGATAAGTTTCTTTACGAATAAAAATAACTCCTTTAAAAAGGAGTTATTTTTTTTATGTGCATCGTGTAGGATTTGAACCTACGACCATCTCCTTAAGAGGGAGCCGCTCTACCAGCTGAGCTAACGATGCTTATTAAATTTTATGTGGCTGAGGAGGGGCTCGAACCCTCGACCTTAGCGTTATGAGTGCTACGCTCTAACCAGCTGAGCTACCCAGCCTATGTGTGTCCAGTAGGATTTGAACCCACAACCTTCTGGTCCGAAGCCAGACGCTCTATCCAGTTGAGCTATGGACACAATTTCAACCGTTGATTTCTAATTTCACGAAGATTGTCGGTATCTAAAAAACAATGTTTTTATTATAGTGGAAAAAATTTTTTTAATCAATACCTTTATATTCTATAAAATTTAACAATTTTTAATAAACATTTTTTTACTTCAAAGCATCTTTTAATTTTTTCCCTTTTTTAAATTTAGCTACTTTTACTGCCGGAATCTTTATTCTTTCTTTAGGATTTCTAGGATTAACTCCACCTCGAGAGTAACGAGTTTTGACACTAAAAGTGCCAAAACTCGTTATTTTAACAGCTACATCATTTTTTAAACTCTCAATAGTTTCTTTAATTAATAGTTGAAAAAAATTTTCTGCTTCTTTTTGGGAGAAATTTAAATTTTTATATTTATCCAAAACAATTTTTATTAAATCCTTTTGGTTGATAATTTTTTTTCCTTTTTTATTTGTATTATCTAGCATATTCAATAACTCTTAACTCTCTGATAATGTTTACTTTTATTTCTCCTGGATATTTTAATTCTTGTTCTATTTTTTTAGCAATATCTCTAGCCATTTCATAAGATTTTAAATCGTCCACTTTTTCAGGGGAAATAAATATTCTAACCTCTCTACCAGCTTGGATAGCATAACTTTTATCGACTCCTTCAAATGAATTGGCAATTCTTTCTAATTCTTCTAATCTTTGGATGTAATTTTCGAATGAATCATGTCTAGCCCCTGGTCTAGCTGAAGAAATAGCATCAGCAGTTTTAACTATTACTGAAAGTAATGTTGGTGGATTATCATCATGATGAGTCTCTACCGGAGTGATGATTTCTTCTTGGATATTATATTTTTTCAAAATATCTCTGCCAATTTCAGTATGATTTCCTTGAACTTCATGATCAACTGCTTTTCCTATATCGTGCAATAATCCAGCTTTTTTAGCTAAACTAGGATCAGCTCCCAATTCTTGAGCTAACATACCTGATAGATGGGCAACTTCAATTGAATGTTCTAGGGCATTTTGACCATAACTAGTTCTATATTTTAATCTACCAATTATTTGTGTTAATTTTGGATCAAATCCAGCCACTCCAATTTCGTAAACAGCCTCTTCACCGGCTTTGGTTATGTCGATGGCAATTTCCTCTTTGGCTTTTTTAACAGCGTCTTCAATTTTTGTAGGGTGGATTCTGCCATCTTTAATTAAATATTCCAAGGCTCTTTTAGCTACGTGTCTTCTGATTAAAGAGAATCCGGAAATAGTAATGGCATTAGGTGTGTCGTCAACAATAATTTCAACACCAGTCATTTGTTCAATCGATTTAATATTTCTTCCTTCTCTGCCGATTATTCTTCCTTTCATTTCGTCACTAGGCAAATCAACTGTAGTGGTCGTTAGTTCGGCTGTATAGTTTGATGCCAGTCTTTGAATAGCGAAAGCTATCATATTTTTAGCTTTTTCATTGATGGCTTCATTAGATTGATTTTGAAGCTTGGTTATTCTAGCCATTAAGTCTTCGTTGTTTTTTTCCTCAATGCTCTTTATTAATAAATCCTTAGCTTCTTCTGGCGTTAGACCAGCTATTTGTTCTAATTTTTTAACTTGTTCTTCTTTAATTTCTTTTATTTTTTCTTTTATTTCTTGAACTTCATTTACTTTGTCATAAAGTTTTTGTTGTTTTTCTTCCAGAGCTAACAATTTTTGAGAAAATGAAGTCTCCCTGTCTTCTAGTCTTTTTTGAAGATTATTTATTTCTTTTCTTCTGCTTAATTCTTCATTTTTGGCATCCTCAATGATTTTTAAAGCTTTTTCTTGGGCCTCCAGTTCATATTTTTTCTGTTTGGCCTTAGCTTCGTTTAATATTTTTTCTGCTTTGTTTTCGGCTCCTTCAATTTTTTTAGCCGATGATCTTTTTTGATAAAAAAAACCAACAAAAATACCGCCGACAAGCAATGCTAGGTAGATGGCATATTCCATATTTTTATTTTGTTTTAGGAAGAGTAGACAAGTCTGTGAAAAGACAAAAACAAACAAAAAACACTAGATTTTTTTAGAAAATATCCCGTTTTTTGTTCTTATATGAGTTTTTATTTTATTTTTTTCAATTAAAATTATCATAATTGCCTGATTTCCTAATACAGTTTTTAATTTTAAACCTTTCTGGGCTTATTCTAGCAAAATATTTGTCTTTTGTAAAGGTTAAAAAAAGAGCGAAAACGTCTTTTATTTATTTTGTTTTTATGATATATTGGTATTATAAAATTAATAAAAAAATAAAAATATGTTTAAAAATCAAAGCTTTAAATTTAAGTCATTTATCTTTATTTTCTTTATTCTGATTATCGCTGTTTCTTTTTTGTTTTTAAAGATCAAACAAAGATATCAAGCCAGGAATTTCGTTGATACCAACGAGATTGTTCAGCAAGATAATGGTATCAAACTAACTGCTAAACATTCATCTAAAATTAAAAAATTTAGTAATTTACAAGAATTTGATTCTTTTGTTAAAAATAATTCAACTAATACTAGAAACGATTATAATTATTTAAAAAAGACATCTTTGGCTGTGGACATGGCTTTTGATGAGGTGGCTGGTCTTCAAGCGGCTCCCGCTGAAGAATCAATGACCGAGGGTCTTGATTTTTCAACTACTAATATTCAGGTTCAAGGAGTTGATGAAGCTGATATTGTTAAAACTGATGGTAATTATATTTATTATGTTTCCGGTCAAAATCTTTATATTATTAGTTCTTATCCTGCCGAAGAATCTAAGATTATAAGCAAAATAGAATTTAAATCTAGTCCGACAGATATTTATATTAAAGGAAACAGTTTGGTTGTTTTTGGCAATGATTTTCCTGTATATGAGGGTATGGCTTATAGAGAGCTTTCTTATATTAGACCAATGTCTTCCAGTGTTTTCTTGCAGGTTTACAATATTTCTGATCGCTTGAATCCTAAAAAGGAAAAAGATATTAAAGTTGATGGCTCTTATTTTAATTCTCGTCTTATAGGAGATTATCTTTATTTTTTTGTTAATAATTATAGTTATTATAATACTGGTTTGCCAAAAATGTTTTATCAAGATCAAGAAGTTAGTTTTGATTGTCAATCTGGCTTAAAGTGTATTTCTTCGGAGATTTATTATGTAGACGATTACTATAATAATGGTTTTGATTTAACTAGCGTAATCTCTTTGAATGTATCTGATTTTAATAGTGAGCCACAAAATCATTTTTACTTATTGCCAGCCGGTCAGAATCTATATGTTTCCAGGGACAATGTTTATCTTACTTATACTAAATATTTAGATGAGTATGAAATAGAAACCGAAATTTTATTAGACACTGTTTATCCTCGCTTAATTGATAATGATAAAAAAGTTATTGATGAAATAAATTCGGTTTCGGAGAATGTTTTGAGTTTAGGAGAAAAGAGGGCTAAGGTCAGAAGAATTTTAGATTTATATGTTAGTGTTTTATCTTTGCCAGAGAGGGAAGCTTTACAAAAAGATGTTGATAACAAAATGATGGAGAAATATCCAAATATTTTGGATGAATTAGAAAAAACAGTTATTCATAAGTTGGCTGTTTTTGACGGATCAGTCGAACCAATTTTTATGGCCGAAGTTTCCGGAACTGTTTTAAATCAATTTTCAATGGATGAGTCCGATGGTTTTTTTAGAATAGCCACCACTAGAAATCAGACTTGGTCAAGATTCGAAAAGGAAACAGTTGAATCTTACAACAATCTTTATGTTTTAGATTCAAACTTAGAATTGGCTGGTAAAATAAAGGGCTTAGCAGAAGGAGAGAGAATTTATTCTGTTCGTTTTGTTGGTGAAAAAGCCTATGTAGTGACCTTTAAACAGGTTGATCCTCTTTTTTCAATTGATTTAAAAGATCCTTATAATCCCAAAGTTCTGGGAGAATTAAAAATTCCAGGATTTTCAAATTATTTACATCCATATAGTAGCGACATTTTAATTGGCTTTGGAAAAGATACCAAAGATAAGGATGGTCGGGTTATAACTGGCGGACTAAAATTATCTTTATTTGATGTTTCCTCCGACGAACCAAAAGAATTAGATTCGTATATTATTGGCGATTCTGGCAGTGAATCTATAGCTCTTTATGATCATCGAGCCTTTTTATTCTCTAAAGACAAAAATATTCTTGCTGTGCCAGCCGTTTTAAGAGAAAAAACAGGCGATAATTCTTGGGGAAATGTATCGTTTAATGGTTTATTGATTTTTAACATCGTTGATAATAAATTTGCTTTACAAGGAAAACTAAGCCACTCTGATTCAAAATCATTTGATGATTATTATTACAATTCTGTTAAAAGAGGGTTGTTTATCAAGGATCATCTTTATAGTTTATCTGACAACCTAATTAGAATAAATAATTTAAGTGATTTAAAAGAAGTTTTATCTATCAAGATTGATTAATATTTATGAAGATTAAAAAGTTTTTTGTTATTACTCATTTTTTTCTTTTGTTATTTTTTATTTTAGCTGTTTTTAAACCCACGTTTTTTTATTGGTCTTTGTTGCCGGTGAATTTAATTTTGTTTTTTATTTCTTACAGAATAATAAGCCTTAGATTGGATAAGAGTTTTATTAAATATTTGATTCTTCCTGTATTGTTTATAAATGCTTCTTTTTTCTACGGTAGCTTGCTGGCCGGTAAATTTCTTTTTATTCTATTTTTGCTTTTAGCCGTTTTTCTTTTATTTTATTATTATCGTAGTGCTGTCAAATATTATTTTATTGAATCGGATCGTAAAAAAAATTTACCACTCTGGTCGAATCTTTTTGGTTTTTTGACAGTTTTTCTTTCCTCATCCTTTGTTTACAGTTTGCCCTATTTTATGAAAATAGAGAGTTGGTTGTTGGTGTTAATTTTGTCAATAATAGTTTTTATTTCTTTCTTTCAAAACATTGCAGTTGAAAAAATGCCAATTAAAATTGACCTTTTTTTCTCTTTTTTATTCCTATTTTCAATGGTTCCATTACTTTGGTCTTTACTTTTAATGCCATTCAATTATAATATATTGGGTCTATTAACATCTCTTTTTTACTACAGTGCTTTAAATTTTGTGATTTTTTATCTAAAAAAAGATTTAACCGTAAAAAAGGTAAGATATAATTTGCTTTTTACATTTTTGCTTCTACTAATTATTTTATTGGGAGCTAGGTGGAAATAATTAAAAAAATTCTTATGGATAAAAATAATAAAAAAAATAGTTTTTTATTTTTCTTTTTACTAGGATCTTTGTTTTTTGGTATTTTGGGGGGTATATTCTCCTATTTTTATTTTTATAAAAACTTTTCTGATAATCAACTTTTTTCCCAGGAATTAGATTTAAGTTCTTGGAATTACGATCGTGCCAACTTTGTTATTCAAGATGCTAAAAAGGTTGTTATTAACCAGGATTTAAAAATTGAAGAAAATATTGGTTATTTTGAAGAAGCCGTTGTCGGTGTTTTTAAAAAGAGTAAAAGTGCCGATGACTTTTATTTTTTTGATGATTCTATTTTAACCGGATTAGTTGTTAGCAGCGATGGTTGGGTGATGATTAATATTTTGGGAATGGAGAGTTTTGATAAAAATTTAATTAAAGATAAATCATCTTATGTTGTTGTTGCCAAAAAAGACAAAAAAATTCACGAAATAGAAGATGTAGTTTATTCAGAAAAAGAAGGGGTGCTATTTTTAAAAATTAAAGATATCAACAATTTTTCAGTTAAATCATTTGTTAGTCCTTCTGACTTAAAAACTGGTCAATCATTAATTCTTTATGATTTTTCTGGTAAAATTAGCCCTACAAATTTATTGTCTAAAAATTCTACACCACTAATAAAATCAACTGATAAATTTAAAAACATACTAATCTTAAATTCAGAAGTTTTAAGTGATTTTAAAAATTCATTTCTTTTTGATTTAAATGGTAGCTTGGTTGGTTTGGTTTCTAGTGATGCTCAAATTCATTCTATTAATGATTTTAAGCCAGTTATATTTGGATTTTTTAAAAACAAGAAAATAGATAGAGTAAAGTTTGGTTTAACCTATGTAAATCTTTTTGATGTTGTTGGTCAAAACAAAGATTTTTATTCAGAGGGAGCTTGGTTGTACAACAATGGTCTGTCGGCCGTTGAAAAAGGTAGTTTGGCCGAAAAGGCTGGTTTTAAAACAGATGATATAATAACTAGAGTTAATGATTATAAAATTGATTCTAAAAATGATTTATTTGATGTTTTGAATAATTTTACAGTGGGCGATAAATTAGTCTTTTATGTTTTAAGAAATGATAATTTATTGGAAATCAAAGCTGATCTTCAATGATAATTTTTATTTTTCAATGTTTATTTTTAAATTAAAAATAATATGAAGCTGCAAAAACTAGAAAAGAATAAAATAAAAGACAAAAAAGTTCTTCTTCGTTGTGATTTTAATGTTCCCATAGCTGGTGGTAAAATTAAAGAAGACTTTAAAATTCGCCAAAGCTTAGAAACAATTAATTTCTTATTGAAAAATAATTGTAAAATAATTTTACTTAGTCATTTGGGTCAACCTAAAAATGGTTTCGATAAAAAGTTTTCTTTAAAGCCAATAGCTTCACATTTATCAAAAATATTGGCCAAGAATATAAATTTTTTATCTTATGATAAATATTCAAAATTTGTTGATATTAAGAAGAAAATAAATGATGAACTGAAAAAGGGACAAAATATATTTTTGCTTGATAATATTAGATTTTTTGATGGTGAGGATCGAGATTGTTTGCGCTTAGGCAAGTCTTTGTCCGGTTTGGCCGATGTTTATGTTAATGATGCTTTTGCTGTTTCTCATCGTGCTAATTCATCTGTTTCGGCTGTTAGAAAAAATATTCCATCTTTTGCTGGAATGTTGTTAAGCAAAGAAATAGATAGTTTAGAAAAAATTATTAAACCAAAAAAACCTTTAGTTTTAATTATGGGTGGCGCTAAAATTGCCAGCAAAGCTCCTATAATTAAAAAATTCTATGACAAAGCTTCTTTTATTCTTTTAGGCGGTGCTTTAGCTAATAATTTTTTTAAAGCCCAGGGTTTTAATATTGGTCAATCACTTTTTGATGAAAGTTCTGATAAAATAGTTAAAACTTATTTAAAATCAAATAAAATAATTTTACCAATTGATGTTGTTGTTGGTTCCAAAAATGGTAAAAGTAAAATGATTAAACAAGTCAAAAAATTGAAAGAAGTGGCGGATGGAGATTTTATTTATGATATTGGGCCAGAAACGATTGGTTTATTTTCTAGATATATAAAGAAAGCTAAAACTATAGTTTGGAATGGTCCGATGGGCAAGTTTGAGGACAGTAGTTTTAAAAAAGGAACTGTTATGGTTGCTAGTCAAATAGCTACACATTCCAGAGGAAGTGCTTTCGGTGTGGTTGGCGGGGGAGAAACTGTAGAGGCTTTAAATCTTTCGGGGATGGCTTCTTATGTTGATTGGGTTTCGACCGGTGGAGGCGCTATGCTCGATTATTTATCGGGAGAGGAAATGCCAGGAATAAAATAAAAATTAAAATATTTAAAATTAATATAAAATTTATGTCAAAGATAAAAGAAATCAAGGCTAGAGAAATTTTGGATTCTCGCGGAAATCCAACAGTGGAAGTTAAGGTTACTTTGGAAAACGGAATGTGGGCCAAAGCTGGGGTTCCTTCAGGAGCTTCAACCGGCGTTCATGAAGCACACGAACTTCGCGATGGTGATACAAAAAGATATAGTGGTAAAGGTGTTTTAAAAGCTATTAAGAATGTTAATACCATTATAAATAAAGGCCTAAAAGGAGAGGTTGTTTTTAATCAAGAAAAGATTGATAAAAAAATGATTGCTCTAGATGGGACAAAAACTAAAAAGAAGTTGGGGGCCAATGCTATTTTAGGAGTTTCAATGGCTGTGGCTCGAGCGGCCTCTATGGCTAAAGGGCAAGAGTTGTATGAATATTTGGCTGAAACTTTTGGTTTTGATAAAAACTATAAACTGCCAACTCCTTCATTTAATATTTTTAATGGTGGAAAACATGCTGACACCAATTTAGATTTTCAGGAGTTTATGATTTTGCCAAACAAAAATATTTCTAAATTTTCAGAAAAATTAAGAATGGGATCAGAAATTTTTCATGAATTAGGAAAAGTATTAAAGGATGCTGGTCTTGATACTGATGTTGGTAATGAAGGTGGTTATGCTCCTAATATTAGTTCAACCATTGCCGCTATTGAATATATTATTTTAGCCTCCGAAAGATCCGGATATCAGCCAGGGGTTGATGTTTTCTTAGGAACAGACGTTGGATCATCAGAGTTTTATAATGAAAAAGAAGGAAAATATGAAATTTCTTTGGACGGGACAAAACTTTCAGCATATGATTTAATAACTCTTTATCATGAATGGATTAAAAAATATCATATGATATCAATTGAAGATGGTTTAGCTGAAGATGATTGGGATAACTGGCAAGTTTTGACCAAAGAATTGGGTGACAAAATAATGTTAATCGGTGATGATTTGTTTTGTACTAACGAAGAAAGATTAAAAAAAGGAATTAAAAACAAAGTTGCTAATGCCGTTTTAATAAAATTAAATCAAGTAGGAACAGTTAGTGAAACAATTAAAACAGTTAAATTAGCTCAGAAGAATAATTATAGTTTGATGGTATCACATCGCAGTGGAGAAACTACCGATGACTTTATTGCCGACTTGGCTGTTGCTGTTGGCGCTGAGTTTATTAAATCAGGTTCACTGTCTCGTGGTGAAAGATTGGCTAAATACAACAGATTATTAGAAATTGAAGAGAATTTGCTATAAAAATTTTTATGGCTGAAATTTCAAGAAAAAAACCATTAGTTCTTCTAACTATTAACGGTTGGGGAGTAGCTTCAACGATAGAAAACAATGCTATTCGAAAGGCCGATGTTAGTGATTTTAAAAATCTAGTAGCTAATTACCCATCTACCGTTATTAGCCCTTGTTTTGATAGTCTTAGTTCTAATTATGAAGTTTTAGGTTCTGGTCGTAAAGATCAGCTAGACTTTATTATACGAAATTCTGTTTCTAAAATTTTAGATAATTCTGGTTTGAGCCAAATTAAAATAGCTGATAGTGAGAATTTTCCCTTGCTTTCAGTTTTTTTTAATAATCAAGAAGAAAGGTTTGTTAATGAAGAATGGAAAATAGTTAGAGAGAAAGATGATTTTTGGAGATTGTTTTTTAGTTCTGACGAGAGGATAACTCATAAAACAATTAACGCCATAAAATCAACCAAATATGATTTTATTTTTTGTAATTTAAGTGAAATTGGAAATTTTGCTTTAGAGGGCAAATTTGAACAAACAATTTTAAAAACAGAAAAAACATCTATTGCTTTAAGAAAAATATCTCAAGCAGTTTTGGAAGAAGATGGAGTTTTGATTATTCTTGGATCTTTTGGTGCAGCTGAGGATGTTTTTAATGTTAATACTAAAATTGCTAATCTTAAAAAAACAAACAATCCGGTCCCACTTATTATTATTGGCAGTGATTTTCAGGGAAAAACTATTGGACTAGAAGAAGCACCTAATAATGATTTAAGCTTAATAAAATCTCAGGGTGATTTTTCTGATATTGCCCCAACCATTTTAAAAATAATGGGATTTGATATTCCGGCCGAAATGACTGGAGAAAGTTTTATTTAGTAAGATTTTATTTGGTATTATTATGAAAAAAACTAACTTCCAAAAATTAAAAAAAATAGAACAGAATCTTTTACAAAAAGCTTTTGAGGCTATGGGTAATTCTTATAATCCTTATTCTAAATTTTATGTCGGAGCCGCTATCTTAGATAGTGAAAACAAAATTTTTGTTGGTACTAATGTTGAAAACGCTGCTTATGGCAATACAATTTGCGCTGAGTGCTCAGCTTTAACTAGCGCTAGAGCAGGGGGAGTAAAAAAGATTGTTAAAATCGCAGTAATTGGCAAAAGTTTCAAGAAGGCAGTGTTAGACCCAGTTTCTCCTTGTGGATCTTGCAGACAAATGATTTTTGAAGTTTCTCAAGTTTCTGGAAATGATATTGAGGTTATTATGTCTAATACTAAAATGGATAAAATTATTATAGCTAAAATTAGTGAACTTTTACCGTTAGGCTTTGGTCCAAATAATTTTAAATCTAAATAGATATGCATTGGATTCTGTTTTCATTTATAACAGCTATATCAGAATCGTTAAAAGATGTTTTTAGTAAAAAAAGTTTGCGAAAAATAGATGAATATATAGTTGCTTGGTCACTTAGATTTTTTTCTCTACCATTTTTATTGCCATTATTATTTTTTATTGATGTTCCGTCTTTGAATCAGAGTTTTTATTTAATGTTATTACTTTCTGGATCATTGAATATTTTAGCAACTATTTTATATATGAAAGCTATTAAGGAATCGGATTTATCATCTACCGTTCCTTTTGTAGCTTTTACCCCATTATTTTTATTAGTTATTTCTCCTTTTGTTTTGAATGAGTTTCCCGGAGTTTTTGGATTTATTGGTGTTTTGTTAATAATTTTTGGTTCCTACATTTTAAACATAAAACAATCATCAGATGGCTTATTGAAGCCATTTAAGTCTATATTAAAAGAAAAGGGGCCAAGATTAATGCTGTTTGTTGCCTTGATCTGGAGTATTAGTTCTAGTTTTGATAAAATTGGCGTTCAAAATTCTTCTCCTATTTTTTGGGCAATAGCAATAAATTCTTTTATTTCGATTGTCATGTTTCCTCTGATTGTTTATAAGTCATCAAAAATATTTCTTCAATTAAAAAATAATTTTAAAAAATTGTTACCAATTGGTATCTTTAGTAGTCTAACTCTTGTCTCTCAGATGACGGCTATAAACATGACTTTAGTTACCAATGTTATTTCTATTAAAAGAACCAGTTCAATTTTTAGTGTTTTATTTGGCTATTTGATTTTTAGAGAAAAAAATATAAAAAATCGTTTGCTTGGCGCTATTATAATGATTGCCGGTGTTGTCTTTATAACCTTGTTTGATTAAAGATTATAAAAAAAAGAGGTTTTAACCTCTTTTTTGTATTAGTTTTATTTATTTACTATAACAAGATATAAATTACAATAGCGATAATTATTCCCAAACAAGATCCAGCCAAAACCTCTCTTTTGGTGTGTCCAATTCTTTCTTTCATTTTGGGATATTTTTGATCTAAGAATTGATCTTCGTTTAAATCTTCCACCAAAATGTTAATTGTTTCGCCTTGTTGACCTAAATACATTCTTAGTTTTAGAGCGTCATTGATAACTATAACTGCAAAAGCTATCGATAAAGCAAACAAAGGTGATTTAAGTCCCTCTACCAGTCCTATTATTGTTACCAAAGACATAACAAAAGCACTGTGGCCGGACGGCATGCCAGCATAAGTGAAAGCGAAGAAATCTCTAAGCTTCATTTTATTCCTTTTGCTTAGTGATATTTTTAACCCCTGAGCAATGGCCGCTGATACAAATGGTGTTAATAAAATTATATAATCAGACATAAATTAAATATCTAAATTTGAAACATTTTTAGCGTGAGTTTGAATAAAGGTTTTTCTTTTTGATACATCGTCCCCCATTAACATATCAAATATCATATCAGCTTGAGCCGCATCTTCAACCGTTACTTGTTTTACTATTCTAGTTTCTGGGTTCATGGTTGTCTCCCATAGTTGTTCTGGATTCATTTCTCCCAAACCTTTGTATCTTTGAATAAATAATTTTTTGCTTTTCTTTTCTTTTTTGTCAGCTATCTCTTCTTCGTTTGATTCCTCATCCTCTTCTACTACATCTTCTTCTTTTACATCGCCACCGACTTCTTTAATTATGGCCAATTTTTCTTCTTCAGAATAGGCATATTTTACAAGTGATCCTTTTTTGATTTGATAAAGAGGTGGTTGAGCGATATAAATATTGCCGTTAGTTATTAATTGATTAAAATAACGGAAAAATAAAGTGAGCAAAAGGGTTCTGATATGAGATCCGTCAACGTCAGCATCGGTCATAATAATAATTCGATGATAACGTAGTTTTTCAATATCTAATTGATCGCCGATGTTTGTCCCTAGAGCTATAACTAAGTTTTTAATTTCATTATTAACCAACATTTTATCCAACCTAGCTCTTTCTACATTTAATATTTTTCCTCTAAGTGGTAAAATTGCCTGGAATTTTCTATCCCTTCCTTGTTTAGCGCTGCCACCGGCAGAATCTCCCTCTACTATATATAATTCGCAGTCTTCGGCTTTATTACTAGAACAATCGGCCAATTTTCCTGGAAGAGTCATTCCTTCCAAGGCACCTTTTCTTAAAATTGAAGCTCTGGCTGTTCTGGCGGCCAATCTAGCCTGAGCAGAAAGAACACATTTTCCTATAATACTTTCAGCTTCTTTTGGATTTTCTTCCAAGAAAGTTAAAAAAGCATCTCCGAAAACTTGTTCAACGTAAGTTTTTATTTCAGCATTTCCCAATTTTCCTTTAGTTTGTCCTTCAAATTGAGGGTTTGGTAATTTAACACTAATAATAGCTGTTAATCCTTCGCGCACATCTTCTCCGGTTAGATTTTCATCTTTTTCTTTCAATAAATTTTTATTTCTAGCGTAAGAGTTTAATGTTCTGGTTAAAGCTGTTTTAAAACCAACCAAATGAGTTCCTCCATCAACATTATAAATATTATTAGCGAAAGGTAGGGTGGTTTCGTTATATTCGTCGTTATATTGCAAGGCAACCTCTATCTTGCAATCATCTATTTCTTTTTCAACATAAAAAACTGTATCATGTTTAACATTCTTTTGTCTGTGTAGCGATTTAATATATGACTTTACACCACCTTCAAAATAAAATTTGTATTTTTTGGGGCTGTGTCCTGGTCTTTTATCAATAACATTAAGAATAATTCCTTTAGTTAAATAAGATTGTTGTCTTAGACGATCAAGTATTTTGCCCCAATCAAATTCTGTTTCTGTAAAAATAGTAGCGTCTGGTTTAAAAGTAATTATTGTTCCAGTTCTTTTAGTTGGTCCAATGGCTTTAATATTTTTTAAAGGTTTGCCAATTTTATATTCTTGCTCCCAAGCTTTACCATCGCGATGAACTTCTGCTTTTAAATATTCACTTAAAGCATTAACTACTGAAACTCCAACTCCATGCAGACCACCAGAAACTTTATAACCACCACCACCAAATTTTCCTCCAGCGTGTAGTTTTGTTAAAACTGTTTCTAGGGCAGATAAACCGGTTACTTTGTGTTTTTCAACTGGAATACCACGACCATTATCGTCAACCTCAACCATTCCATTTTCCAAAAGAGTAACACTAACTTCAGTGGCATAACCAGCCATAGCTTCATCAATACTGTTGTCAACCACCTCCCAAATAAGGTGATGAAGTCCAGCGGCTGATGTTGATCCAATATACATTCCCGGCCTTTTTCTAACTGGGTCTAAACCTTCCAAGACAGTTATGGCGTCGGCGCCATAATTTGATTTTACTTTTTCCTTGCTATCCATATTTATATGATAATTTCTTAATAAATTTAATGATAAAAACAAACAAAAAAGCGACTTTTCGCTTATTTTATAATGCTAAATGACAATATAATTATAACAAAATATTTTGATATAGTAAAGAGTAATTATTGAACAAAAAGCCTTTGACAAAAGAAATTATATTTAGTAATATTCTTTGATAATCTAGTAAAAAAGAACATTAAAATTTTATAAAAATGCAAATAGATATAGGAAAAATCAATGTCTTGCCCCTCAATTTAACCCTTGAAGTTGACTATTTGAAGAGTGTGGATCAATTAATTGCTTTAGGTAGGTATGATTGGGTTAATGAGGAAGTTGTGGATCCGGATGTTTTTCCGATTCCTGAAGAGTTGATGGGGGCTAACTCAAAAATATCGGCTCGAATTTGTTATTTTAATTGTCCCTTTGAAAGTGATATTTTACTTGCAAAAATGAAAAAAAACTTTTTTCGTCCGGCCAATTTTTTTGAACTTTTAGTTTTGGGTTATAAATATCCTCAACTACAAACCAGATTCCCGATTGTTGCCCTGGGCTCTGTTTGGACTGGTTCTATCGCCAACGGTGTTCCGGTTTTGCAGTTTGATGGAAAGAAAAGGATTCTAAATATTTCTTGGTTTGGCAGAGATTGGGAGGGTAATTTTCATTTTCTTTGTATTCCTGTCTAATTTTTTAAACTCGCTTAAATTAAGGCGAGTTTTTTAATTTTATTTTGACTTTTTAGCTCTTTTAAGATAAAATTTAATTATAAATAAACATTTATATATATCTTATGTCAAAAATTTTAGTCACTGGTGGCGCTGGTTTTATTGGTTCCAATTTAGTTGATAAATTAATAGATTTAGGCAATGAAGTTGTTGTAATTGATAATTTATATAGCGGCAAGAAGGAATATTTAAATCCTCAAGCCAAATTTTATAACCTAAGTATTTTAGATAATAAAGTAAAAGAAGTTTTTGAAATTGAGAAATTTGATTACGTTTGCCATTTAGCCGCTCAAATAGATGTTAGAAAGTCAGTTGAAGATATGGAATTTGATAATCAAGTAAATATTTTAGGTGGTCTTAATGTTTTGAAAAATTGTCATCAATTTGGAGTTAAGAAAATAGTTTTTGCTTCATCCGGTGGAGCTGCCTATGGTTTCCCTGGACAAATTCCAACTGCCGAAGATCATTTGACCTATCCCGTTTCCCCTTATGGTATTAATAAAGTTTCTTTTGAAAAATATTTAAATTATTATTATAAGGTTTTCGGTCAAAAATATACCGCCTTAAGACTAGCTAATGTTTATGGTCCAAGACAATATAAAGGAGGCGAAGCCGGAGTGATTGCCATTTTTACTAGCAATGCCATATCCAAGAAAAAAAGTTATATTTATGGAGACGGGCTTCAAACTAGAGATTATGTTTATGTTGATGATGTGGTGAGTGCTTTTATTTTGGCCTTAGAATCTGACTTTGTGGGCGATTTAAACATCGGAACTGGTGTCGAAAAGAGTTTACTAGAGGTGGTAGATGCTATTGAAAGTTGTTTGGGAGAAAAATTGGATATAGAACATCAGGAAGCAAAATTAGGAGAAGAGAGAAGAAGTTGTCTTAATTTTAGCAAAGCTAAAAAAGAAATAAATTGGCAATCCAAGGTTAATTTAGAAGAAGGAATAAAAAGAACAATTGAGTGGGCTAAAAATAATAACTAATTTTTTATGTCAAAAAAAATAATAGCTGGAAACTGGAAAATGAATTTAGATTATAAAAATTCTTTGCTTTTAGCCGACAAGCTTAGCAAGATTTTAAATATAAAAAAATCAAGAAACGAAGTTGTTGTCTTTCCCGATTTTTCTTCTTTATTTTTGGTTTCCAGAATTATTAAAGACAGTCAGATTAAATTCGGATCTCAAGATGTAGCCCATAAAAGTTTAGGAGCCTACACCGGTGAGGTTTCTTTAGAAAGTTTAAAACAGTTAAATTGCAAATACATTTTAATTGGACATAGCGAAAGAAGACAATATTTTGCTGATACTGTTTTGGTGGCTGACAAATTATTTAATGTTATTAAAAATAGTAAAATTAATCCAATTTTATGTATAGGAGAGAATTTAACAGAAAGAAAGAATGGAATTACCTATAAAATTTTAGACAAACAACTAGAAGAGGCTTTTTCTAAATTAAAACCTAAGGATCTTGAAAATAGAAATATAATCGTTGCTTATGAACCCGTCTGGGCCATTGGCACTGGACTAGTTGCCGAAACAAAAGATATTGTTTTGGCTCATAAAAAAATTAAAGAAAAATTTTCTAAAATGTTTTTTGGTAAAAAAATAAAAGAAGTAAAAGTTTTGTATGGTGGTAGTGTTAATGTCGATAATTTTTTAAATTTACAAAACTTAAAAGAGGTTGATGGTTTGTTAATTGGCGGAGCTAGTTTAAAGGCCGGAGACTTTTTAGATATAGCCTATAATTTTTAAATATATGTATAATATTTGGCCACTTATAATAATTTTAATTGCTTTGTTAGTAGTCTTGTTTATAATTTTTCGTCGCTTTCCGGCCTTGGCAGTGCTTGATGTTGAAAATATTCCTGAAGAAAAGGAGCAGATGATTAAAGAAAAAATAATCAAGGATAGAATGAGAAGAAAATTTTTCAATCTTAATAAATTTTTTGGTTTTTTGGGAAATTTTTTTAATAAAATTTCAAAACTTATTTGGGATGGTTTAGAAAATTTTAAAAAGAAACAAGAAAAGAAAATAGAAACCAACTCTTTAATCAACGTTAGCAAGGAAGATAAAATTAAATTATTATTTTCTCAAGCTAAGGAATTAATCAAGGGGGAAGAGTTAAAGGAAGCAGAGCAAAAATTGATTGAAGTAATTAGTTTAGATGACAAAAATTTACCAGCCTTTTTTGAATTAGGAGGATTGTATCATTTGCAGGGAAAACTTCAGGAGGCTAAACAAACCTTGCTCTACGCTTTAAAATTAGCCGAAATTGTCAACTCCAAACAAGATCAGGCCGAAATAAATTATAATTTATCATTAATCGCCAAAGATTTAAACGACATTGATGGGTCTATTTTAAATCTACTTAAAGCCTTAGAAAAAGATCAAAACAATCCTCGCTATCTTGATTTAATGCTTGATTTGTGTATAATTAAAAAAGACAAAAATTTAGCATTGGAATATTTAAAAAGAATAAAAGAAGTTAATCCAGAAAATCAAAATATAGCAGATTGGGAAGAGCAGATTAATAATATTTAATTTAATATTTAATTTTTAAGATTGCCGAAATAGCTCAGTTGGTAGAGCGTTTCCATGGTAAGGAAAAGGTCACGGGTTCAAATCCCGTTTTCGGCTCAAGTTTTTTTAAAATTTTTGTTTAACTAAAATATGTTTCATGGCTAAAACCAATAATAGAAACAATCTCCATCGAAAAAAAAGGGGCAGTGCTCCGAAAAACCCAAGGCACCCTAAAGCCATAACCATTCATCACATAATGCCTAAAAGTCGAGGCGGAAATGATGATGAGGTTAACAAATCAAAAATCGTCGCCTACTATCATGGTAAATTTCATGAATTGTTTGGCAACATGACTCCCTATGAAATTTTGGCTTTTTTAGAAACTTACTTTTGGAAAGGTCAAGAAGATTGGATAAACAATTATTCTTTCAACAGGTGTGATTTTATTGAGGGTTATAGTTAGATAAAATTTTAGGCTATCAAATTGATAGCCTTTTTCTTTTGTATTTATTGTGTTATAATTTTTCTACTTATAATTAATATATTAAAATATGGGAAATGAATACAAAGAAAATATCGCCTATTATCCAATAGTAGGCTATAACGCTCCTGATTTTTCTATTGAAGCTTATTTCAATGATCAAATTAGAAAAATCAATTCTTATGATTACCGTGGTTCTTGGTTGGTGGTTTTTTTCTATCCCGGTGATTTTACCTTTGTCTGTCCAACCGAGCTTGGAGATTTGGCTGAAAAATATCCAGAGATAAAAAAAATAGGAGCTGAAATTTTAGCAATTAGTACTGACAGTGTTTATGTTCATAAAGCTTGGCATGATTTTTCTCCTTTGGTTCAAAAGATAAAATATCCATTGCTTTCCGATCATAATGGTGATATCAGTCGCAAATATGGTGTTTATTCAGAAGAAGATGGGATAGCTATGAGAGGAACTTTTATAATTGATCCCGATGGAATTTTAAAAGCAATGGAAGTGACTGATGCCTCGGTTGGTCGAAGCAGTGAAGAATTAATAAGAAAATTAGAGGCTTGTAAATTTACTTATGAACACGGTGATCAGGTTTGTCCAGCCAATTGGAAACCTAAGGGGGAGACTTTAAAACCAGGATTAGATTTGGTGGGTAAAATATAGTTGTATTTTATTTAAAACAATATAAAAAAGGCAGATTTTTCTGCTTTTTTTGTTTATTCTGTCTGATTTGACAAATATTTTAAAATATGCTATAATTAGCAGTTGGTATAATGAAATTATATTAAACCAACGAAGGACTTTGAAAATTTAATAATTATAATATAAATGGAGGAAAAAATCATGAAATTAGCCGATCGCTTTATTGGAAAAGAGCAGTGGACTGCTTTCTTTCTTGTTAGTTTTTTTATTAGTTTTGTTGTATCTGTTCCTGTTTTCTTGGTGCTTGATCTGGGCTTGGTGTATGGCTTATTAGCTGGAATAGTTATCTTTATTTTTATTTCAATTTACGGTTTGCTTCAAGGATATTTGTTTTTTTACAACAACTATCCCGACTGCAAGGATATGGAAATGAGAAGATTCTATTCCATTCCGGAGAAACATGCTTGCCTAGTTGAAGTAAATGGAGTTTATCCAGAAAAGCCCTTGTATGCTGGATACTATTTTATCTTTCCTTTTTTCAAAATAGTTACTTTTTCTCAAACTATTTTTTTGGGAGATTTTAACGGAATAATTTTCGATGGGAACGATGAAAATAAAATTGATTTTGACAATGGAGTATCTACTCCAATAGAGGCTATGTATGTAGCCCATCTTTATTCTGGACCTGAACTTGGAACTGATTTAACAACGACCGGTAAAACAGAAAAAGAAGCTAAGGAAATAGAGGACATTGTGTCCATATTAGCTTCAATGCTGGACAAAGAGAAAGACGAGATTAGGGCAATGAAAACAGTAACGCGCGAATTAAAAAGTACTATTCTCGAAAACAGCATCAAAAGATATGCTAAAGAGGAGAATGCTGACAATAATATTCGCGAAATGTTAATGTCGCTCTTGCGTTTAACTTTGGGCAGTCAAGATTCTAATAAAGCCAGAAAAGATAAAATCGGTTTGGACAAATTGAAAGAAGAAGATCCTTGTGTTTTTAATTCAATTATAAAACACTATGGTGTCGATATTCGCTCAGTGAATATCTCTGATATCAAATTGTCGCCCGAGGAAATCGAAATCAACCGCGCTAAGTATCAAGCCAGTCTTAACATTGAAATTGCTAAGGATAAAAGAGAGACAGCCGTTATTGAAGCCGAAGGTAAGGCCAAGGTTATGGAACTGGAGGGTCAAGGTTTGGAAAAACAGATTGCCAGTATCGTTAGATCAGGTGCTTCGGCTCAACAAGTTTTGGAGTATTTGACTAAGATGAAGCAATGGGAGTCAATGAAGGCTACTGACAAATCCTTTATCATTGATAACGGAGGAAGTATCGCTGGAATTTTGGCAGCTATTAAAAGTATTTCTAATTCTTAAAAAAAGTAAAGAAAATGAGCGCAAATAATTTTGGTGGAAAAACTAAAAACATCCCGATACCAGAAGTGGTAAGCCCACAGACTGATAATAGCACGCCTCAGGAAGCGCCCAAGCCAAAAGAATTAAGCAAAAGTCAGGAGTCTTTGAAAAACTTTATTTTAGCTTTTCTGGTTGGTGCGGCAACTTTCTTGCCAGTTTGGTTTATCATGATTAACTTCGTTAATATTCCGATGCCCAGATTTATTCATATTAGTTTGGAAGATTGGAATTTTTGGATTAGCCTTCTGGGATCTTTGCTTGCGGCTGGTTTAGTTCTGCTTACAGCTAATGCTGTGGCCGAAGAAAAGAACAAATGGACCGAAGGTATTTCTTGGGTTCTAATAATTATTTTCACCTGTTGGGTGATTGGTTATTACGGTCATTTTAGAAAAGTCCAAGAACCAAACGAAGATAATATTTCTTGGGCTGATCATTGTCTTGATAACAATAAAAATCCATTTAAGGACTATTTACCCGATCATATATTTACTCTTGATCGAGGCGAAGAAAGTTTATGGGTTGATTTTAAGCCTGGACAGAGAATGAACACTTGGGGCAATCATCAATACTACAAAATCATTTTCAAAGATGGTTCTGTGTTTACGGTTGATGGTAACAACGGTGTTAGAAATTTGCCAAAGATAAGTCAAAAGACTCAAGTTCGTTTTGAATCTTTGTCTGACGGACAAACCATTTATGTCTATTTGTTTAACATTTAGACTTTTAAGGGGTGAAGAAATTCACCCTTTTTTATTTGCTTTTTTAAAAAAATGATGTTATTATCATATTATAAAATCGTTAAAATATATTAATTTTTTAAATATGTTTAGAAAAATAATTATTGTTTCTTTTTCTTTTTTAATATTGTTTTTTTCTTCATTTTCAGTATCTTTGGCTCAAACTACTCAAGATAATGTTAGTCAACCGACTACTGTTAAGCTGTCCAATCCTCTAGGGGCTGGCGCTACCGCCCAAAGTGTTATTGGTAATGTAATTGATAAAGTTTTAGGAGTAGTTGGTGCTTTGGCTTTGATAATGTTTATTTATGGTGGTATAACCTGGATGACAGCCATGGGAAATGAGCAACAAATTAGCAAAGGAAAGGACATTTTAATGTGGTCAGCTCTTGGTTTAGTAGTTATTTTCTCATCTTACGCTCTAGTTAAATTTGTTCTTCAGGCTATTGGAGCTTAATTTTTTTAATAAAAATCACTGGATTTCAAGAAAAACTTGGAATCTTTTTTGTGGTTGACATAATTTTATTTTCTAGTACAATATATTTATTGAATAAAAATTTTGGGTCGATACCAAAGCGGTCAACTGGGGCAGACTGTAAATCTGCTGGCGTTAGCCTTCGTAGGTTCGAATCCTACTCGGCCCACATATGTTAATTCATCCTGATAAAATCGGTAGAAGTTTTCTAAAAATACTTTTAGTCTTATCCTTATCTCTCGGGCTGGTTGTTTTTGCCTTAGTTCTCATTTAAATTATATGCCAGAATTACCAGAAGTAGAAACAATTAGAAACGGTTTAAGCCGTTTTGTTTTATTTAAAGAGATTAGAGGGATTTTTTTGTTCGATCCTAAAATTTTTTCTGGTTCAAAAAAAGAGTTAAAAAAAATAGAGAGTGATAAATTTTCTAAAGTTGAAAGGTTGGGAAAAGCCTTGGTTTTTTCTTTCAAGAAGAGTGAAAACAAGATGATTGTTCATTTGAAAATGACCGGACAATTAGTTTATTTTATTAAAGAAAAAAATAGTAATTTAATTTTAACTGCTGGTGGCCACAGTGAAAAGGAAAAAAGCAAGCTAAGTTTACAAGACTTTAAGCATTTAAGATTTAAAATATCTTTTTTCGATGGTAGTTTCCTGATTTTAAATGATACTAGAAAATTTGCTTATCTAAAATTATTAAATAGCGATGACTTAGAAAAAATGAAAAAGAGATTGGGTATTGAACCACTCTCACCCCAGTTTACTTTGAAGTTTTTTTTACAACTAACTGAGAATAAAAAAAAGAACGTTAAGGCTTTTTTGCTTGACCAAAAATATATTAGCGGTATAGGAAATATATATGCCGATGAAGTCTTGTTTGCTTCCAGGGTTAATCCTAACAGGCGAGTTAGTAGTTTAAATTTTGAAAAAAAGAAAAGAATTTATCAAAATATAAAAAGAATATTAAAATTAGCTGTTAAGAAAAGAGGCACTACTTTTAATGATTATGTTGATGCCAGCGGACAAAGCGGTGGTTTTTTGCCACTACTTAAAGTTTATGGTCGGAAAGGTCAAAAATGTAAAGTTTGTGGTGGATTAATAAGCAAGACAAGACTGGCCGGCAGGGGAACTCATTATTGTCCAAAATGTCAATGTTGACTTTCGCTGTTTATTTGTTATAATAGCTCTAGATTGCTGAATTAGCAGTTTATTTATAATTGTTAGGTTAAATATATGTCTCAAGACAACATGATAAAATTAGAATGTACTGAATGCAAAACAGTTACATATCATTCTCATAAAAATAAAAAGACTTTAAAGGCTGTTCGCTTAGAATTGAATAAATTCTGTAAGATTTGTAGAAAACATACTTTACATAAAGAAACAAAATAATTTTTTAAAATAATCAAAAAAATGAAAAACGAAAATTTGGCTAAGCCATTTTTGATAGTTTTGTTAATTTTAGCGATTGTTGCCTGTTATCTTGTTTTTAAACCATTTCTGACTGAGATAGTTATTTCGGCGGTTTTGGTTTCTTTTTTTTATAGGCCATTTTTGTGGTTAACTAAAAAATTTAAAGGAAGAAGAGCTCCGGCAGCTTTGCTAATGTGTTTATTGGTCCTTTTAATTGTGATAATTCCAGTTAGCAATTTAATAATTTTTTCTGGTAAAAAATCTGTGGTGGCTTACAACGAAACAGTTAATTTCATTAACAATGCTAACGATAATTTAAAGAGCAGTCTTTTGTCTAAGATTGATTTTGTTAATTTTGAAGATAATAATGTTAAAGATTTTATCTTAAAAATTACCGATACGATTAAAAATTGGATAAGCAAAGGAGCGGCTACCGTGGTTAAGGGAACGACTGGATTCTTTGTTTCTTTGGTTTTGATAGTTTTGACTATGTTTTTCTTTTTTATTGATGGTGAAAGAATGGTTGAAAAGATTAAACACTGGTCACCACTTCCTAATAAATACGATGTCGAATTATTTAAAAAATTTAGAGAGGTTAGCTATACCGCAGTTATTTCGACCTTTTTGACAGCCGCTATTCAAGGTGTTATTGGTGCTATTGGTTTTATGATTGTTGGTTTACCAGCCTTTTACGCTGGAATTTTAATAGCTTTTTTCTCTTTAATTCCTTATATCGGATCGATGATTATTTACGTTCCGGTTGGTATCTATTTGATTGTCACCGGAGAAGTTTTTAAGGGTGTTTTTGTTTTAGCCTGGGGTTCAATAGTTATTGGAAATACCGATAATATTTTAAGAGCTTATTTACTAAAAGGAAAGTCCAAGGTAAATCCAATTTTTATTATTTTTGCCTTAATGGGTGGTATTGCCTTGTTTGGATTTTGGGGGTTAATTTTGGGTCCTTTAATTGTAGCTTTATCGGCCACCATTTTTCATATTTATGAATTAGAATACGGTAAAGATTTGGAGAGATAGTTGGTTGTTGTTAAATTAAGAGTTTTATAATTAATTTATATAATTTATGTTGGGACCAAAAACAAAAAAGAATTTGGAAGAAGCTTTTGCTGGAGAATCAATGGCTAGAAATAAATATGATTATTTTGCTTCTGCTTTTAAAAAGGCGGGTTATGTTCAAATTGCCAATATTTTTGAGGAAACTGCTAGAAATGAAAAAGAACACGCTAAATTATGGGCTAAAGCATTAGGATATATTCACGAAGATATCAAAGATAACTTAAAATCAGCTATTGAAGGAGAAAATTATGAACATACCAGTATGTATCCTCGCATGGAAAAAGAGGCGCTGGAAGAAGGACATGAGGATATTGCCAAATTGTTTCGTGAAGTTGGCGAGGTTGAAGAGCATCATGAAAAAAGATATAAAAAATTGTTAGAAAATATTGAAAAAGATATCGTCTTTAAAAGAAGTGAGACAAAAAAATGGAAATGTAATAATTGTGGCTACATTCACGAGGGCGGCGAAGCTCCTGATAAATGTCCAGCCTGTTCTCATCCTCAAGCCTACTTTGAAATTTTTATTGAAACCTATTAGACATAATTATTAATTATAAATTTATGGCAAGTAGAGTTGGTAAAATTTACGTTTGTGAAATTTGTGGAAATGAGGTTGAATTTATAAAAGATAGCGGAGCTCCAATAATTTGTTGTGGAGAACCGATGAAAGATAAGGAAAAAGCTTCGGAATAATTGAAATTAGAATCAGAAAAGAGCCGTTGGAAAACGGTTCTTTTTATTTAGTGTTTAAGTTATTTTCATAATGTTTTTTGTATAATTTTATTATGAAAAAGGATTTAAAATATAAAGCTAAAAAATTAAGAGCTAAAGGTTATTCTTTTAGAGAAATTAGCGAGGTTTTAAAAGTTTCCAAAAGCACGGCGTCTCTTTGGACGAGAAATTTAGATCTCAATATTAATGCTAAAAATAGATTAAATAATTTAGAGATTGTTGGTAGAAAGAAGGCAATAATTACAATTAAGAAAAAGAAAAAGGAAGAGTTATTGGAAATTAATAATAATTGTAATGTTTTGAGAGATAAAAAATATGACAGAGACGATTATAAATTGTTTTTAGCTTTGCTTTATTGGGGAGAGGGAGCAAAAACCAACGGCAGTTTAAAGTTTATAAATTCCGATTCAAGAATGATAAGAATTTTTTTGTTTTTGTTACGAAAATCTTTTTCTATAGATGAAAATAAACTTAGTGCTTGTATTCATCTACACGAATATCATGATAAAGAAGAAATGATAAATTTTTGGTCTCAAGTTAGTGGTATTGGCGAAAATAAATTTTATGTGTATAATAAACCACATACTGGAATTAATAAAAAACTAGGATATAAAGGATGCTTGTCAGTTTATTATGGAGATGTTAAAATATTTAAAGAAATTTTTATTATTATTCAAAGATTTATAGAATATTGCGGGATTAGTTAAATGGTATAATGGACGGCTCCAAACCGTCAGTCGTGGGTTCGATTCCTACATCCCGTGCG